>Ga0210407_10000157_pt1 | contig 85131 bp, 61 predicted proteins | sample IncBWC27MmetaG_FD_150860 | JGI IMG/M metagenome (GOLD analysis project Ga0210407, IMG submission 150860) | Forest soil microbial communities from Barre Woods Harvard Forest LTER site, Petersham, Massachusetts, United States - Inc-BW-C-27-M | ecosystem: Environmental > Terrestrial > Soil >...
GATGAGTGGACCGATGCGGCCAAGATAAGCGCGGGTGCACTCTTCAGGCGAGTAGGCAGACTAGGAAGGATATGGGGCGCGGGGCTCACGCCGAAAGCCATCTGGCACATCGTCAAAGCGGCTGCGAAACGTGCCAACATCAAGAATCTCGCTCCGCATGATTTGCGCCGCACCTGCGCACGACTATGCCACTTAGCTGGGGGAGAACTTGAACAGATTCAGTTCTTGCTTGGTCACGCATCGGTTCAGACGACCGAGCACTATCTTGGATGCAAACAGAAACTGCGACATGCGGTGAATGACAGTCTGGGATTGGAAGACGTCTGACTGAGAACTTACCTCCCCGAAGGGGACTTCTGGAGCGCCTGCATTTGGTGGTTCAACTCCCGGGTTGCCCGTTATACGTGCCCCGGTGTCTTCCACAGTATTTGTTCTAAGCGGTGTAAGGTAGGTGGGGAACGACGGGTCGGCTGAACTACCGCAGCTTCCCGCGAAGCACGGTGATTGAGCCGGCTGGCAGTGTGTACATGCCATCCGGTGTGGCAGCCATCCTGATGTTCTTATTCTCGCTAGGATTGTTGGAATACTGGACAAGGGCTACAGGGCCGACGAAAGGATGGCTGACGTGCTTGGCATCGTCGATGACGAGAAGCACCGGATGGGCGGCGTTCAAATCGTGGTTAAGCAACATTAACGACCAGTTCCCGTCCGGACGTTTGACGGCGTATGAGGTAACTACGGTCCGGCCGGCAGCGTCCTTAAGGTCCGTCGATGCCGGGAAAATCTTGTTCGCTCCCGCCTCGTGCTGCAGCCATTCGAAATTAATGATGTGTGCGGAAGAATAGGGAGTATACGCCGGCGTGCCGTACGCACCGCCGCCGTCCGCGCCACCCTCGGGGCTGAGGCTTCCGTGACCAGCCGCGCCGTCATTGATTGCCGGGCGATAAAACGCTGTGCCGCCTTGTTCAAAGAACGTGCCAAACGCATCGCACTCCCAGATGGACCGCCCAGTCACGCCCAGGTAGCCTGGTCCGCTTGGTCCAGCGACGATTCCACTCTCGGAAATAATGAGCGGCACATCCGCGGGGACGCCGTCCTGACGCCACATGTGCAGCACGTGCTTCATAATTCCGGGTTCCATGTAAAGCGTCGCCCAGTCGTTCGGCGGAGTAAATCCATTGATCATGAATGGGTAATGTTCGAACGACATGAATGAGAGATCCTTTAAATGACCCCTCGCTTTCAGGTAATCGACGAATCTTTCCAGCCAGGAAGTGCGTCCCTGCTCGTCTGCCCAAAGGGTGATGTCTTTATCGACGCCTTCGAAAATTGGACCGCCCAACTTGGCGCCGGGCGTTAGCTTGTGAACTGCATCCGCTACTTGAATATAGATGGCGCCATAATCTTCCGGCGTCATGTGCTTGCCGTCGCATTCTTCCCCGACTTCAATTCCCGCCACCGGATAGCCGCGCTTGTAAATGTAGGAAACCTCATTGGCGCAATCTTCGGGAGTGTTATAAATCGCCGCACAGGCAACCAGCGCCGGATGGCCCATTGTCAATCCACTCGTAAAAAAGTTGTCCATGCCGTTGTATTGATCGCCGCCTCCGGAGATCAGGTTGTCGGCCTGGTGCCAGGGATCGATGGAAGAGGCGAAAAACGATCCGGCCAAGTCCGCGTCCGAACCGGCGATCACTTCCTGCTCTCCAGCGCCTTCCAACTTTGGCGGCGGGCCAGGTGCGGGCTCTTTGCCGTTCGGCGGATAAACTACCGCGTAGCTCCCGGCGGCATCGATCGTACCGGCAGACAGCGTCTGTAGTGCGTAGCCGACGCAGTTGCGAATATCCTGCGACCCGTGAGTGTCGCAGGTTCCGGACGACTTCGACATCAAAACGCGGACGAAGCGCGTCGTGACGGGCGCATCTGAAAGTTTCAGATGGACATCTCCGCCGCGACCGTTCAGCACCGCGCCCGATGTGAAAGCCTTCCACATGCCGTTCGGGCCCATGTCCCAATCCATCGCGTTCTTGTCGCCGACCCAGTACTGCACCACATAAACGATGGCATACGGATTTACCCACTGAATATGGATTGCATTGACCGCGCGGGCCGTGCCCATATCGATCACCACCCATTGCGGGTGCAGCATATCGCTCTCGCCCGTGAAATGGCTTGTCAGGTAAGGATTGCTCTTCCAGTAGCTTTGAAAACCAGCCACCAACGGTGAATCGCCGCTGGTCATAAAGTCGCGATGAGGCAGCGAATACGAATAGCCGTAGTGGATCGGTTCGCCTAAATCGGCGCTTCCGACGTAGTAGCCGCTCCTTGTCGCTGGATCGCTCCATCTACCGTTCTCGTTCCAGTGCCATGCCGAAAGACGCAACTCGCTGTTGTTGCGCATGGTGATCGAGCCCCAACCCAAGTTCTTGACCCCCTGAATCGTCTCGGGCTTGCTCAAATTGTCCACCTGCGCCTTGCTGAGATCATCCATCCACGCTCCAGTCGCGGTATCGGGATAGATCGTATTCAATACGTGAGCCGGCGTCACATCAACGTGGACCCTGGCAACCGGATCAAGCGTGCCCACCGGGGCAACCGAATCCGCTGAGAGTTCCTGTCGGCCATGTCGTGGTTGAGCCGCCTGTGGTTGAGCCGTTTGTGCATAAACATGCAAAGGAAAGTGATTGGACACAGCGATCAGTCCAAGCGCCGCAATCGCGACACACAACCAAATGCGAGACGAGACCCGTGAGTCAGAACCGATAATCATGATGTTATCGCCCCATATTAAAACGATTCAATTTCGAAAGAAATCGCACTTCGAGTTTACACGAAATAGCAGAGACAACTGTTTGGATCGGTGTATGCCGCCGCTCGGCGGCAGGCAGAAGCATTTCGACGGTGACCGTAGCACTGAATAGACATAGTTTCCCAGTTGTTTCTGGCCGGCAGCGCATATACAACAGAATTCAAGTTCTTCGCCAATTCCCTCAACTAGCAAGTTGGAAGCGATTGTAGCCGGCTTGTACTCCCATGTAGTCGGCCCGGCAACTGCGGAGATGCCTGTTCGCCGAGAGGTAGGCTTAGGATGATGAACTTCTGTGTCGTCGGCCAACCGGAAGTTGGCCATAAACGACGATCGAGGAGATTGGGAGCGTGTTTCCCCCAAGCGGACTTCTGGCCCGAATAACTTCCGGGTTGCCCGTCATCCGGGGGCCACAGGTCACTAGCGACTCATCCTCCGAGATTTACTGTTTCGGGTTAGCCTTGTCTGGCGCCAGAAGCTTTCCCAGGCTAAAGGTCATCGTTGAAAAATCCAGGGTGAAACTTTCGAAGTTTGCCACTACGTCTTGCCCAAGATTCCCATAGAGGTCAGAGATGTCTGTCCCCGTACCCGACGTATGAATCGGTACTTTCTCCAAGGTTACCGTCTTATCGCCGATGCCGAGTTTGACTTGCGGCTGAATGTATATCTTTCGTTTCACAACCCCGCCCGCACCGGCACTCATAGTTTTGCTTCTCTTCCAGCCCTTGGAAGCGCTATGAAATTGCTGATAGTAGCGAACCAAAAGGTCTGTCGAATCTGCGCCCGTATCAAAGCTGAACGGGAGATCCCTTCCTTCGACTTTGCACTCGACGATCGGCGTTAAATGATTCATATACATCCGCGCTCCCGTTCCTTCCGCTCGGGCTTCGTCCCCCGCTTCGAATTCACTATTGTGGAGAAATGTGATCGTCCCAAGCGCCTGAAACACTGGATAGCCGACAATTCCGTTGATCTTATATGCCTGCTTGCCCAAGCTTATATTTAGGTTCGCATCGTCCAGCACCATTACCACGACATTGTGCAGCGAGGCGCCTCCCATCTGCAGGGTGGGAAGCAATGCCACCCGCAACGGGTTCTCGATCCCAGTCAGGCCGCCCTGTGCCTGAGCAAAACCCGGCAGAAACTTCAGCCCAAGTCGGTCCGCAAAGCTCTTGCTCACTACTGAAAGGTTAGCGCCGGTATCCAGCAGCCAGGGTCCTTGCACTCCGTTGACCGTCAGATCCACATTCATGGAGTTCAAGGGATTGCGTTCCGTCTTCAACCTCACGGCTCCATCCCAAGTGACGGTCTGCGCCGGCGCCTCGCGCAATATTCGCGCCAGCCCTGCATCATCCTTCGCGCTTTTCAGTTCATCAGGTCCGAGTTGACTCGAGAAATGGGCCAATAAGTCGTCATAGACCTGCGCCGCATCGCCATACTGAAAGCTTTTGATGTAGTCGTCCGCCAAGGCCTGCAGCGCGACAGCAGCCCGGTCCGGATGCGACGTCCGAATGCTGGGGAGAACACTTTTCAGCAATCGGATGGACTCCGGAATGCGGCCTGCCCGGTTGGCCAACACTCCGGCGAAATATTCGCGTTCAAGTACCGGCTCCATGGTGGGCAGTCTCGCCTCCAAGTCATCGAGCCGGAATTCCTTCAGTTCCTGGTCCGGTCCATCTTTGATGACTGCGCTCTTGCTCTGTGCCCAGGTGCAAGACGACTGGATGCAGAGGGATGCGAAAAGCAGAACGACTTTGCCGATTACTGCAACCCATTTCGCCATTTCCTGTTCCTTTTTGCCGTTTCGATTGGGAACGATTGTGGATGCCTGAAGTTCTTTTCGAAGAGAACGTCAGCCGTAAGCCGTTGAATAAAATCAAATATATTCAACAACGTGATAGTATCATACCGCATGGGCGGACTGCAAAACCATTACATCATTCGAAGCAAGCGGCAAATGCGGGCTCTGGCAGCCCCAACGCGGCAGGAAATCATTGACGTACTACCCCGGATGGGGACCGTTTCCGTTGCCGAACTCGCAACCGTATTGGCAAGACCTGCGGACTCCCTCTATCACCATCTTCGTATCCTCAAGCGCGTGGGCCTAGTGCGAAGCGCTGGATCTCGCCGGCTAGATGGACGCCGCGCAACCCTCTTTCGCGCCGTTTCTCCAGAGATGAGCCTCCGCTACGAACTCGGGACAAAAGGGAATGGAAGTCAATTAAACGCAATTATTGCCGCTATGTTGCGTTTGGGTATCCGCGATTTCAGCAACAGCTTTAAAACTACGGACGCATCCGTGTCAGGTCCGAACCGAGAACTGTGGGCATTGCGCAAAACCGGCTGGCTTTCGCAGGCCCAGATTGCAGAAGTCAATCGCTATATCGAAAAGCTCATGCATGTAATGGCGGTGCCTGGCCGCAATGGGCGGCTTTATGCCGTGACAATCGTATTGACACCGTTGTCTCGCCGATCTCACCGCCATGATGAGCAAACTTTATCGCTATAGCGTCGGGTGACGCAGGCGCGTCAACTCGCTATCCACAGGCTGTGCACACTGGAAGTCGGGCGGATCGTCGGCAAACCGGAAGTTATCCAGAAACGGGGTTACGGGAAGTTTGGGCGGATTGGTGATGGGAAGTCGGCTTGTGTTTACCAGTCCATCGCTCACGAGAAGCCAGCAGCTTTTATCGGGAGCAATCTGCCAACCCGGAGGCATTACTTCCAGCTTCCCCGTTAAGCCTAGCCGAGTTCGACCCTCTACGTTAGTTGATGCCTTTTGGTAACCGGGATGACTGCGGTTTCCTTCAGGGCAACAACGTAAAAGTGCATCGACAGTTTTGAGTAAGCTTGTCAGCGTGCCAAAGGCATGGGCAGAACGTTCGTTCGACCGAGCTCTTGTTTGTCTGGCGCAACAGCCACACCATCACGAAACGCGACGAGGCTTCCAGAGTTGGCTGGAACGCGTTCACCAGAAACGATAATGCCAACAAGATTTATCAGGATTGCCCCTGCTACTCGCCTTTCCCGTCCAGGAAATTGAAGCGGTCCTGTTTCACACCTCGGAGAATAGAAAGCCCATCAAAAAGTAATCGAAGTTCGTGTGCGTCGTTCTTATCGCGTCCCAGTTCTTGCATTCTGTTTGCAATTGCTTCCTCGGCCCTTTGTGCCTTCCAATGTAAGTGCCGGGGATTAAATTCGAGAATTGCGGCTGCGAGTGGTTCCTGCCAACGTGGATATTCGAGCTCAATTTTCATGATTCACCTCGTGGCGGGCTTTCACGAAGTGGCGCCAAGGACGGCCATCTTTGTCGGTAATGCAAAGAAATACCAAAACCGCGAGCGAAATCGACATTAAAATCCACATCCTGCCTTCCTTTCCTCACCTTTTCAGTACCCTGGCGCTCTCTGTTGTCCTTCTTTCGGGGCTTCGTTAAATTCGAGTAGCATTGGATACTGCAGAACTAAACGTAACTGGGATCGTTTTGTCCGCCGCAAGAACACGTTATTCGCTTTCCGGGACAGAAAGACCCGCGTTCCCACAATCCAAACAGACCCAAACTTCCGGAGAGATCGAAACAACGGGCCTGTTAGCGTTTTTGAGTCCTGGAAAATGGACGGCAAGTTCTTCTGTGAACTCCATCAGTTTTTTCTGACCCACATGATCGGTACATCATGATTGCCCTCCAATACTGACGATAAATAAAGAAATAGAAGGAGTGTTCGGTGCCATTTTTAGGCAGATCCGTTCACTCGCCGGGACACACTACGGTTGTTGGAGGGAATCTATTTCCGCTGAATGGAGATCAACCGAAGGAGGTCTGAAGCGGAGAAGGGTGCAAGTTTGGCAAAGGGAATGGCTGCGATGTTTGGAACCAGTCCTTCTGCTACTACGATGCTTCCCTGTGAAATCAAATCCCCGGGTGCAATTTTCCCACAATTGTGAGTGGGCTTAGCTGACACCTGGACGAAGTCATTTGACGCGTCATCGGCCAGGCGAACTGATTCACTAATTTCGCCGCCAAATAAGCCCAGCGTGAGCGAAAGGAGAAAGAGAAATCGAAGTGTCTTAACAAACCGCATCGGCAAGAAAAGTTTTCCTCAAGACCCGGTCGGGAGGAGGCGTAAAGCCGAACTCCTCGTACTCTCACTCAAATCAAAGAGGAGTGTCAACACAAATCTGACGGATTAGCACCAGTTCTTCCTGCCTGAGTCCCTGCGGCGCGCGCAATCGAAAGGGCTTACCACTCGAACAGCTTGAATGCTTTCTTCAGCACTAACTCCTGGTCAGGCCGCTTACGGATAACTTGTGTGCCTTGACCAACCTTGCTATGCGCTAGAGAGTAACCACATTGCTTTAAGACGTGAGATGAGATAGTAGTTGGTCCATCCCCGCAGCACTTCGCGACACGATGACCTTTCCTGAATCGCACTTCTAGATGGCAGGTACTCGAAGGGCGGTGCAACTAATTTGCCTGCGTAGTGCTCCTACATAGTTCGGCAATAGAAAGAGAGCATGTTGCACGTTAAGCAAGACGGCGGAGGACCTTGTCTTCAATTCGCATCCTGGTAGTGGATGATTTCGAAGGTTGGCGACGCCAAGTCTGTTTGCTATTTCTGGCACGACCACAATGGCAAATCATCGCGGAGGTGTCGGACGGATCAGAAGCCGTTCAGAAGGTTGCAGAACTGAAGCCGGACTTGATTGTATTGGACATTGGTCTACCAAAACTGAATGGCGTCGAAGCCGCTCGACACATACGGCAACTCTCCCCTAGCTCCAAAATAGTCTTCCTAAGTCAGAACCATGATCTCGATGTCGTGCGGGCAGCTTTGAGCACGGGCGCACTGGGGTACGTTCATAAGAGAGACGTCCGAAGCGGTCTCTTGCCCGCTATCGAAGCCGTTCTGCAGGGTAGGCAATTTGTAAGCAGCAGTATAAAAGGCTACAAGCCTGCACACGTCCTAGCAACGAAAGCCCCTCACCGCCATGAGGTCCTATTCTATCCTGATGATGCCGTTTTTCTAAACAGCTGCACTCGTTTTATTACCGCCGCTCTAGGTGCTGGTGATGTGGCAGCCGTTGTTGCCACCGAATCACACCGGGATAGTCTTTTTGAGAGACTGAATGCAGAGGGCCTGGATGTTGATGCAGAAATTAAACACGGAAGATACATTTCGTTGGATGTTGCCAAAACTCTCTCCGCCTTTATGGTCAATGACATGCCCGACCAGGAACGCTTTTTCGAGGTTGTGGGCGGTCTTGTCAGTGGAGCCGCCAAGGCAGGGAAAGGAGAGCATTCCCGGGTTTCGATGTGGGGAGAATGTGGGCCTTTGTTGTGGGCGGAAGGTAAAGTGGACGCAGCAATCCGGCTTGAACAACTCTTGAACCAGCTAGCTACAATCTACGAGTTTGATCTTCTTTGCGCGTATGCGTTGAGCAGCTTTCACGGCGAGGATGACGCGCGCGTTTTTCAAAGCATCTGTGCAGAACACTCAGCCGTTTGCTCTCAGTGAGAACGTAGGACTCAATTCTAGGCTACCCGACTAATCAGGAGTTGGCAGGCTGGAACCTCGAGGATGACCTCGGGCTGAGATAGCAGTTCTTGCCAGTGTTGGATACCCCACAGACAGCAACCCCCTCCTATCGGTAAGTTTAGGCCTCGTACATTCAGCTCGATATTGAGGTGTGTTCAACAAGCGGTGATTCGCGCAGAACCTCGTTCCGCGCAATGAAGAGCGCGGTCTCTGTCGTCGCAGTGCCGCCGAAGACCGATGCTACACGGCCATTTACAAGGACAAAATCACACCAAATCGCTAGGTGGCAGAGGGCAGATGCGTCGCAAACTGGTATGGGTCGAAAGACCTAATTTTCAGGGCTGGGCTTGCTCAGAATGCGCTTGGGTTTTCAACCCTTCATCACCATTCGCTGGCAATTCCATTGAAGAGATGAAGACGAAGTTCGGAGAGGAACGGGACAAGGAGTTCGCGTCTCATTTCTGTGCCGAGCACCCAAGTGCCACAAAAGTTCCCCATTAACCAAATCATTCACGAGTTTGTTCAAGTCGTTCCAGACTTTCGGGCCCCGAGGCGCAAGCTGAAGCTAACCGGACGTGTTGCTCTTAGTACCTGCACAGGAAGAGAATGGGAACGAGCGCCTCATTCTCAGTGCCGAACAATGCTAGTTTGAGCAATCCCACTTGACCCGCCGAAATCTGCGGCGTATGAGTATCGTCAACACAGCCAAAGTGGGAGGAGTTCTGTGCCATATACAAGCGGCGAAGTTCCCATTGTTGGTGACTACGTAAAAAACCAATGGGATCAACCTGGAACGGTGCTCGAAGTTTGTCTAGCTGCCGGCAACTTCCTCCATGACCAAATCAGAGTGCGGTGGGACGATGGCGGAACGGACCTGCCACTGACACCAGCCGTGGAATTTACACTCGTTTCACGACCGTCACAAATCATCGCCGACTCCACCGACCATATTCCCCCTGGCAGTGTAGATGGTGAGCGTGAAATTTCACAGATGGAAGAGCGGACCACTCGGCTCGAAATTGTGCCCGAAGTACCGTCTACGGTCGTTGTCGTCGCCTGCTCAACGTGCAAGGGGTACTTCTGTTGGCCACACGGCCTGGTGCTGCCAGCCTGTTGTCCGCACTGCGGCGCAAAGCACGTGACCACGCCGACCCGGGCTTAGCCCGACTAATCCGTCGGCGAAGGGCCTTTTGTTTTCCACGCGCACGCTAGGTCCTGGTACGATTTCCGACTCCTGGAAAGCTTGAAGGAATTATTCAACTCAGTAGGATTCATTGTAACTGATTAGCTCCCTGAGTCAGCGCTACCTTAAGGGGAAACAGCTTTAGAAGACTATCGGATGCTGGCCGACGCAAGCCCTTTGCGGGTGAGTGGTCTCCAGACGTTATCGCCACGGAAGTATTGCCACAAACCCTGCAGCCGCCAGACCATGTGCAGTTGGCGGTACGGAAAATGTTCCAGGAAGCAGTAGCTGAGCAACCGAGCTACATCCTGCCAGTCGTTGTATCGCTTGTAGCTGACTTCCTCTTGCAGGACCGACCCAATGGAAATCATGGTCGCAAACGCATAGCCGAAAAGCAGAAATTGCAGGAAGAATGCCTTGCTAAGCACGCCCAGAGACGCGGCCAGAACAATTGTCGCAATCCCAGCGATCTCGATGATGGGGGCCAGTAATTCAAACACCCACAGATACGGAAGGGCCAGAAATCCAATTCGCCCGTAACGTGGAGCGAAGAGCATATCCCGGTTGGGCCATAGTACATCCAGCAACCCCTTCTGCCACCGTGCTCGTTGCCGACCAAGTGACTTCAAATCCGAAGGAGCCTCCGTCCAGCACATCGGGTCTGGTACAAACTTCATCTGATAGTCGGCCCCAATTTGCCGCAAATGCCTATGCATTCGGGCCACCAGATCAAAATCCTCACCAATCGCACTGGCTCGGTAGCCGCCCACTTTGCGAACCAGATCCGTCCGAAACACACCGAAAGCACCGGAGATGATCATCAGCATATTTCCCTGCCCCCAGGCCTCCCTACCAATCAGGAAGGCGCGCAGATACTCGATTACCTGGATCACCTCAATACTTTTGCGGGGCAATCTTATGCGGCGCAACCGCCCTCCGCTAATTTCCGATCCATTTAAGACACGGATAATTCCGCCGACCGCCACCACGCGATTGGGGTCATCCAAAATAGGCACCATGATTCGCAAGAGTGCGTCGTTTTCAAGAATGGAGTCGGTATCCACAACACAGACGTACGGCGAAGTCGCCGCATTCAGTCCCGCATTCACCGCGTCTGCCTTGCTCCCTCCAGCTTCCTTGTCAATTACCAGCAGCCTCGAATCTGCGTCGCTCCTATAGAGTCCCCTGACTGGCGCACTCTTCACTTGCGGAACGTACACCGCCCGGACGAGCCTGAGATTGAACTCCTCACGCATCTCTTCGAGCGTTCGGTCGGCCGATCCATCGTTCACAACGATTACCTCAAGTTGCGGATAATCCAGCTGCAACAGGTTTCTCACCGCAACGCGGATAGAACCTTCCTCGTTGTGGGCTGGGGCAATGATGCTAATGGGCGGAGACAGAGGTGTCTCCTTCATCCAGTTGAGACGGTGACTCTCCAATCGCCGCTGATGTGCGAAGCTGGTCTTCAAAGCGACGAGAAGCATCACCAGGTAAGCCAGATTGCTTGCTAGGTAATACAAAAACAGCGCGTGGTTTGAGAAATCCAGCAGGCGAATGATCACAGCGTCACCATCTGTGTAACACTTTCCTCCCGCGTGCGCGTTTGTTGTTCGGGTAGAGCCCCGGCCTGCAAAACACCCTGCAACATTTCCTTCGCTTCTTCGTCCATTCCCGTTGCGTCCTCAAGTTCAGCCACAAGTTTTCTCTTCAGATTCGCATTTTCCAGTGCGGTCAAGTACGCATGCAGGCCGTATCGGTCTCGCGTCTCTACGACCTTTTCGAAGATGGGCGCAATATCCGTCCCAAGCCCCACAAGCGCTTCCGCCGCCCTCAATCGCACCAATCGGTTTGAATCCGTCAGCCCGCGCAGCAGGGAAGGGATTGCCCGGCTATCCGCCAGCTTGCCAAGGCTGACGATGGCGCGCAAACGCACGAACCAAACCTCGTCACGCGCTAGATCGTCGAGAACATAAGGCGCCAGGGCGGATTGTGAATTAGACATTGCACGTGCGGCCGCGGCCCTCAGTTCATCCAAGTCATCTCCTGCGAATTGGAGCAGGTCTGCTCCCAACGACGGAGTCGCTACCTCACCAAGCACTCGCCCAAGAACTTCGCGTACGCGTCCTTTGGCTCTTTGAATATGTGGAAGCAAAAGCTGCGGGCGCTCCGCACAACACTGCACAAGCGCGCCTTGCAAAGGCAGTTCCGGGACTTTCAGCCCTTTCTCACTCAACCAGTCGAGTATCTCCTCCGCGGCTTTCGGGCACGCCATCCGCCCAAGTCCGCGCAGGGCAGCCAACCGCGTCTCCAGACTGCGGTCGCGCAATCCTTCGGCCAGAGCAGGAATGCCCTCAGGCGCGCGGGTGCGTCCCAATGCCACCAACGAGCGCATTCTTCGCCATCCCGTGTGGTGCCGCGCTTCAAAAATTCGTTTTTCGATCAGCCCGCTGTTCCGCAGAAATTTCAGCAGTCGCGCCGATTCTTCCGGCCCCGCCGCCTCGAAGGCATCTATCGCGACAGTTTCAACAATCCTCCGTTCAAACGAATCTTTTCGCCAGGTGTCGAATGGAATTCTTCCGGTAATAAGGGCATCCCAGTTCTGGCGGACCTTATAGACACGCGCATCGCGCCGCGCAAAATACCATTTGCGGTATGTCCGCCGGAGAAGAATGAAGGCTAGCAGCAGCCCATTCGCAATGAGGGCTGCGAAAATGGCCTTCAGCACGAGGGCCGCCGGGCCAAGCCTCCACAAGTCTTTAAAAATGGATTCCATAGCTAAGCCCGAAGGCTGTGTCCGTTCTGTCTTGCGTGCGCTTCTGATAAGACCCGTAACCTGTCACGTCCTGACGCGAGGTTATTTGGTATCGCAATCCACCGCCGTAAGTCTGCGACGCAAAACTGCCGATCTGATCCACCTGTCCAAAATCTTCTGTGCCAGCCGCGAAAAATGCGTTTCCGGAAAGCTTGTGCGGACCCCACTCTGTAATGGGAAATCCCAGCCGGGCAACTCCCGAAGGGCGCCACTCGATGCCCGAGCCGGAAAAGGCGCTTCGCGCGCCCGTCGCCGCCAGCGAAAAAGTCCAGTCGCGAGGCAAATACACAATTGCGGTCGTAGTGAGAGTAAGAATCCTGGAAGACTGATACCAATACCAGTGCTGCCCATAGATTGTTTCCACTGAGCGCACGAAGGTCGTTTCGCCGGCCTTCCAGGCGCGGTCCAGATCAAAGAAAGCTTCGCTCTTGGGAATTACTCCGTTATCGTTACCGGTCGCCCCGCCGACGGTCAAAGCGCCCCATTTGGGCTGCCGTCGGGTGACGCTACCCACAAATTTCCCGGCATTGACTCCGCCGCGCTGGAAAAAGCTCCCCGCTATCCCGGTTGACCAGCGAGGCGTCCATTGCGAGTTCAGAGACGTCCACTCGTTGTGATTCGCCTCCGCATAATTGAAAAGATCGTTTTCCTGGCCAAAACGAAGTTCGTGCTTCGGTTCAACGCGGAGGGAAATCAACCCAACACGGGCCTCCTCGTTGGAGGGATCCAGATTGAGGGCATTCTGGAATTCCGTTCGTGCTTCGGTTTGAATTCCTGCGGTGCGCAACACCCGCGCCCGGACGGCATGCAGATCAGCCCGCGCCGCGTCCAGCTTCACCGCCGTGTCTATCGCCACAAGCGCTTCAGCTGTCTTGCCCTCACGCAAATATACGTTTGCGAGTCCCATCCAGTTGTCCGGATCATCCCGGGAAATATTCAAGATTTTCTTGTATTCCTGCTCGGCATCTTCAAGATGTCCTGACCAATTGAGAATGCGCGCGCGCCAGGCCAACACATTCATATCGTTCGGGGCGCGAGCGATCTCCTGATCCGCCACGCGCAAAGCCGAAGCCCAGTCCTGCGCCTCAACGTATTTGCGAATGTCCTTTTGCCAGTTGGGGGTTTGCGAAGATCCAAAAGAGGGGATGGTCGCCAGTAGCGTGCCCATAATTAGAACAAAAATCAGTCTAGCGGGCCGAGCGTGATGCTGGCAGCTGTGCGTGGTGTTCTTTGGGCTAACGGCAATTTTGAAGAGAGAGCACATTTGTCATCAAATTTCCGGACTTGGGAACGCGCAAGTAAGGCCTGAGAGAGTCTTGCGCGTTCACCGGGTCCGTCTGGCACAAAGTCATTGAATCAATTCCCGCCGAATGTGCAGATCAAACTATTCCGCAATAGATCGCACACTCGGTTCTAGCGCGACTGCTGGGGAAGGTTTAGTCCTCCGTTGACCGTACCGACGGTGTGTGACCGCCGCGCGATCCACGTTGCCCGTCGCGGCCATGGGGACCATCGTGGCCCTTCTTGGGTTTCTTGATTTTGGTGACAAGTAAGAATGGAGCGTCGCCACCGCCCAGTCCATCGCATGGGCCGCCGGTGATCCCGTAAAAAGCGGTGTAGGCATTGTTGGTGCCGTCGTTGGCGACGCCTGCCGTTCCGTCCGCCGGATTGTCCTCGCCAACGGCTGCGACCGAACCGTCAGGGTTTGTCGCATAGGCGTTTACCCACACGTGAGTACCATTGGCATCGATGCCGAAAAGTTCGAATCCAGCTCCCGCTGGTTGCGAGACACCTTCTGCCATGTTTGGTTGCAGTGTGACGGGGTTTGCGATGCAGGCGGCGCCCGAGGAATTTATCAGTCCGCTGCCTAGGATGCTGATCGTCCCGCTTAGAGTCTGGTCGGAATTTGGGGTCAGTGTAAAAGAAGCCGAAACGGCTGTCGGCCCGGTCCCCATATCCGGGGCGTCGAAGGCGCCCATCCAGGTGCCGGACAGATCGGGAAACCAGGTTGCCGTAAAGGTGCCATCGGGTGTGAGGGTGCCGAGACTCCCCTGTGTGCAACCGCCCGCCGACCTCTGATAGGTCCCGGTAATGACTGTCGGAGGACCCTGCGTAAGTAAGCCGGTGAACACATAATGAAACGGCGTCTGCCCGGAGAGGGTAACGGTGAAATCGACGACGACATTTCCCAGCGGGTCGACCGAGCTGTTCGCTACGGTTATATTGTTGGAACTTTCCGTGTCGCACGCCACAGTGTCATAACTGAACGCGGAAATGTTTGTCAGTACCGGGCTGCCGGGGGTCTGAAGCAAATAGGTGCTAAAGATGGATTGGCCCATAGTACTGAGTTGCGTGGAATTGTCACCCGAGGTGACTACGAATTCCCAGCGTCCCTGAACCACCGGGACCACCGCCGATGCAGTTCCGGCATACGCAAGACACGCCAAAGCCAGCCCAGCCTGTCGAAAAATCGAGGAGAACTTTGCAAGACCGTTAAATTTGATCACAACATTGCTCCTGAAGGGTGAGATCGTACGAACCTGCAGAAATGCAACGCTGTGGCCATTCTTTCGAACGTTCTTCGACTGGGGAGGTCTTATCGATTCAACGACTTGCCAATAATCGTACAGGCTTCGTCGTTTTGGCTAGTTCGGTTCCTGGATTGGCGTCTAAAATTTGAACGCCGCCCCACCCCGTCAAGAGCTCTCCGCAACTTTAATGTAGTGTAAGATTTGCTCTCAAGTAGCCGCTTCGGTTAGGAACCTTTCTCTACAAACTGTCCCCTGCTGCACGCTCGAAGCTCATAATATATACAACTGGTTACCAGCCACCGGAGTGTCGCGATTCTGGTGTTGCTTACTCATTTCCCCGGCCCGAAATGAGACCGTTGCTCTGGAGGAGAGCCCATGTCCCAAAGCCCCGCGCGCGTCCGGCTCCTTGCGATCGACGATGATGCTGCGACCTTGCAATTGATCCAGGACACGCTGACGGACGCTGAGTTGGAGATTCACACAGCGTCCGATCCGCAAGCCGGTCTGGAAGCCTTCAAGAGCATTCGACCGCGTATCGTTCTGGTTGACCTCATGATGCCTATCATGACGGGCATGGATATTCTCGAGCGCGTGCTCAGCAAAGATCCGGGCGTCGAAGTTATCCTCATGTCTGGCCACTACTCCACCGATTCTGCAGTCGAAGCCATCCAGAGAGGCGCTCGGGACTATCTCGATAAACCTTTGAATCCGCATAAATTACGGGCGCGTATCTCAGGTCTGTTGGCCGAAGTAAGAGAAAAGGAAGCGGCATTCCAGTTGGAGCGGCGGATGATGGACGTCTTCCAGTTTGAAGGCATGATCGGCCGCAGCCCATTAATGCTGGATGTTTTTGCCAAAATTCGGCGTGTTGCGCCCCACTTCCAAACCGTCTTGATTACCGGGCCCACCGGCACGGGCAAAGAGTTGGTAGCCAGAGCGCTTCATAATCTCCGCAATGCGGGTTCCGGCCCGTTCGCCGTGTGCAATTGCGCCGCCGTCGTAGACACACTTTTCGAGAGCGAATTGTTCGGGTATGCAAAAGGCGCATTTACAGGAGCCTCAGAGGACAAGGTCGGCTTGTTCGAATATGCCAATCGAGGGACCGTTTTTCTCGACGAAATTGGCGAAATGCCGCTTCCGGCGCAGGCAAAGCTCCTCCGAGTGCTTCAAGAAAAAGAAGTTCATCGTGTTGGATCGCCGGTCCCTCGCAAGGTAGACGTTCGCGTGGTCGCGGCCACAAATCGCGACCTCACAGCCCTCATAAAAGAAGGGAAGTTCCGTGAAGACCTTTATTACAGGTTGGGGATGCTTGAAATCGGCTTGCCCTGCCTAGCCGACCGAAAGGAAGATCTACCAATTCTCGAACGTTTCATAGTGGAAAAATACGCCAAGCAGTACGGGAAGAAAATGAATGGCATCACACGTCGCGCTCAGAATTCCCTGTCCGCGTATTCCTGGCCCGGCAACGTTCGAGAGCTGGAAAACGTGCTCAGCCTGGCCGTCATGATGGCCGAAGACAATCTGATCGATCTCAACGACTTGCCAAGGCCTCTCCTGACTCCCGATTCAGAGGCCAGCGTTCAGGGTCATAAATTGTTGACCTTCGAGGAATTGCAACGGGTACATTTGCAGCGGGTCATGGAACATGTAGAGGGTGACAAGACCCGCGCTGCAGAAATTTTGGGCGTTAGCCGCTCCACCCTTTACAACCTCTTATCCCGGGCCAAAGCTTAATTCGCTACTTTCCGCGACCAAATTCTGGACGCCCGTCAGGAACTTGCACTAACGCATGACCAATCAAATCTTTCGAGCAGGTCTACATCTCACCCTTTTCATCCCCTAAGTTATTGAAACACAGGGGCCAGCGTCTGGCAGACCCGGCGGACTCTTTCTTGTGGCCGGTTTGGAATGACCTGTGCAATTGCCACTGGCATGTACATGCTCATGGACACCTTCGAGACTCTCACTGGCGTAAACCTGCTGTTCTTCACGAGAGACGGCTCCCATTGCAAAGGCCCCTTTTCTGCTGCCCCCCCACCCAACTTTGCCTTAGCTAATCATTCTGCCGTTTACATGAATGCGTTAGCTGGAGACCTTCGCGTCCTGTTCTCGGTCGGCGATATACGCGGAAGCAGCAAGCCATGTTTCTGGCGCATCCTGTCTGAACTATGGTTTCCAATTGATCGAGAAAGCAAAGGCGAGGGTGCTCCAATCGCTATGAACCGGTAGTCATGGAATGCTATTGGAGATTTCACAATTCATAGGCGAAAGGTCAGAACATGCTAGAAGTGAAAAAAGATCAAGCAGTCAAGTCCCCCTGGTGCTCGGCATCGAGGGAGGACCTCTGCGCAGCCGTTCAATATCTGCGCGATAACTTCATCACTTACGTAGGCCCGTTTGTTATCAAATCGGGTGTCGCCGCATTCCGGGTATCCCACTACCTTCTAACCGCGGATGAATTGGTCGCCCTCTATAAGTCCGGCCGCCTTACGCAAGAAGGTCTGTCAAATTTCACAAAGGGAAAAATAGGAGCATGTCAGGAGAGTAGGTAATCGTCTTTACAACCCGCTTTTACCATTGAACTCCTGGATACAAACTGGGAATTCCCTGGCCCCGAGACAAAAACGGGAAGGCACCACGGGGGTCCATCGACGTGTGAACACACGTATTTTGAGCTGGGGTATGCGACATGTTATATAACTCAACAATATGTATTCGAGAATGGTTAAACGCCTACAGGAGAATAGAACCCACGGAGCGATGCTACGACTTACTGATTTCTTCCAGCCTCGCCTTCAACTCAGGCATCTTTTCAGCCTCAACAGTGAACTCTTGACCGCACTTGAAGCAATGCACATGGTGCGTGTCCTTGAACCAACTCAAGGGCTTCCTGAACACCGTGCGGCACTTGGGGTTTTGGCACTTGAACGGCACTTTCTCTTGGTCGTTGTCTATGTTATTGTTCATAGTATATTACTCACAATATAATATATGCAGCTAAATTTAAGCACACTACTCTCCTTCTCCGCGCGAAGGTATCGGGCATAGATTGCGATCGGAATTCGAATCAGGCAGGGGCCATCGTAGGCAATCTCGGCTTTCAATTTACTCAACATAAGAATCAACATTGACGACGCTTATGATGCAGATTACTCCAACACCCATGCCCCCGCTTTTTTGAGAAAACGAAAAACATAGCGGGGATACTGTGTGTCAGTCCACTCGGAGCGCACAACACTCGCGTCGCCGACGATCTCCTCCTTCGAACTAGCCATCGACACTTTCAAGCTCGACCCGACGTCCAACGAGAAATTGCAGGCACATAGGAAAGCGCTCCTGGTGATATTTTCCGTAGCCGTTATAAATTCGATCGACTCTCCCCTGGAATCCTTTCCTTGGATCTTCAAGGGGACTCTCAACCGAACCCGCACCTCTCTGCGGCGCTCCACCCTTCGATTCCTTAAAGTCGTCGCAATAAATTCGTTAAGCGCGTCAAAATCTACCGGCTTTTCGAAGTAGGCCACAGCACCCAGGTCCTTGCAAAACTCCTTCGTCTTCGCCCCGGCTTCGCCGCTCAGGATAATTACGGGGATCAGCTGCGTGGAACTCAGCGAGGTAAATGTTTGGCACAGCTCGAAGCCAGAATACCTGGGCATTCTGAGGTCCAGAAGTATGGCGTCCGGCTTGTGTTCGAGGGCAAGCGCCAATCCCTCTCCTGGATCGCCAGTGTCCACGATCTCGTGGGAATCTCCGAGACTGAGCCGCACCAGGCGCCGCAATGCATCGTCGTCGTCGACAAGTAGTAGCCTGCCCATTTTTGCCTTTCTTCTACCTTTGCTTGGAGTTGTGTTCCACCGAGACCCGCTCCACACCTGCATCTAAAACGCCTCTAACTCTTTCGATTAGCTTTTCTTCCGTAAACGGTTTGTATAGAAGATTTGTACTTCGATCGAGGACTCCGTGACCGGCAATAAAGGAATCCGTGTATCCCGACATGTAGAGAATTTTCGTCCCTGGCCGCGCCACGAGTAACCTCTCGGCGAGCACCCTCCCATTGATGCCAGGCATGACCACGTCCGTGAGCAGCAAATGGATATGGCCGGTGTGGTCTCTGGCCAGATCAAGTGCCTCCTCTCCATTTTGTGCGGCCAATACTTCAAAGCCATGCCCCTCAAGCAGGGACTTCGCAAGCTTCCTCAATGGGTCTGAGTCCTCCGCCAGGAGAATCGTTTCTGAACTTTTGGTCTCAGGCGCAGGGGCGAGAATTTCCGAACTTCGAGTTATGGGTTCGTTTACGCGAGGCAGGAACACTTGAAAGCAGGCACCCTTACCGGGGTGACTGTCCACACCGATGTATCCGCCGCTCTGCTTCACGATTCCGTACACGGTCGCAAGCCCTAAACCTGTGCCCTTACCCAGTTCCTTTGTCGTAAAAAACGGCTCGAAGATATGGCTGATGGTCTCCCGATCCATGCCAACACCGGAATCATGCACGGAGAGCATGACGTAGCGTCCAAGCCTCGCCCCTGGGTGATCGCGCGCATACAGCTCGTCCAAGTCCCGATTTGCGGTTTCGATGAGAAGAGTTCCGCCAGAAGGCATCGCATCACGGGCATTAACCGCCAGGTTCATGATCACCTGTTCGACTTGTCCCCGGTCTGCCCGAACTGTCCCCAGCCGAGCGCCGAGTTCAATCCGGACCGCAATATCCTCGCCAATCAACCGCGGCAGCATCTTCTCCATGTCTGCGACTAGGGTGTTGAGGTCCAAAACCGTCGGAGTCAATATTTGCTGGCGGCTGAACGCCAACAATTGCCGGGTGAGGGACGCGGCCCGCTGGCCGGCCTTTTCGATCTCATCGGCATATTCTAGGAGGTTCGGCTCGGACTGCATTTTGCGTTTCAGCAGTTGGCTGTAGCCGATCATTACCCCCAAAATATTGTTGAAGTCATGCGCGATTCCCCCTGATAGGCGCCCGATGGCTTCCATTTTCCCCGCCATTCGAAGCTGGGCCTCGAGAACGCGTTTGTCCGTCACGTCTTCCGCGAACACTTCGTGGAATGCCGATCCTTTATTTTCTTCCCTCACGCGTCGGCCGCTGCATCGGACCGTGATCGGTGTGCCATCCTTTTTCCTCCATTCGATCTCTAATTCCTTGAATTCGTCGTGAGAATGCAATGTCTCCCGCATTCCTCGAAAATCCTGGAGTCGCCTAAAGATCTCCTTCTCCAGATTGACGTTTTGCAATTCATCGGTAGTCGAATAACCGAGCATGCGTTGAAGGGCAGGGTTGACACGTAAGAAATGCCCCTCATCATCGGCCTGGTAGATCCCGTAAGGAGCATCTTCGACGACGGAACGAAAGCTCGCTTCCGATACCCGCAGGGCCTCCACGGCCCTTTTCCTTTCGGTGATGTCGCGATTTACAATGACCAGTTTTTCGGGGATGCCACTCGCTGACGGGATAATTCTCGCGGTGGATTCGAGAACCCTCCATGACCCGTCTTTGTGCCGCATTCTGTATTCCAGAGTCCTCCCCGCTCCAGTGCGCCGAGCTTCGAGTGAAGCCTCCCTCACCCGCTCGCGGTCTTCCGGGTGGATCTGTTCGAAGGCAGATGATTTCTGGAGGTCTTCGGGGGAGTATCCCAAAACTCTTTCATAGGATTGGCTGTTGTAGATCCGCCGACCCTCGACGTCCACTACGGCAATCATGTCCGCGGCATTCTCGCTAATGAGGCGGAACACCTGCTGACTTTCCGAAAGTTGGCGCCGGATGCGATGAATCTGTAGTTGCTGATAAATGGTGTAGACATCAAAAAGCAAAACGATAGCTAAGAGCCCTATCAACTCCCTTTGCAAATTAAAAAACGAATCTCCAATCTCCGTCGTCCTCAGCAAAGGCAAGAGAAAGGACACAATCCCAGCCGTCAACAAAAGGGTGATCGTTACCGCCGTACCCCAGAGGATCCACTCTTGACGCTCGACGCGGCGAAGGCGCAGTCCGATTTCATCCTGGCTTCCGTCTATCGTTCCAGCGTACTCGGCTTGATTTACCTCTTTCATGATGCTCCCAAGGTACTTCCCCAACGAACTCGTGTTGACTGCAACCTATGGCGTGTCCTTATTGTTTTATGCTTTACCTTTTCCAATCCTCCTCGAAGTCAATTCGCCAGGATGCTCACCGCGCACCATCGGAATAATGGGAATCGAACGGATATAGAGGCTCTGTCTTGAAATTGTGAACTGGACAAGGTTCGCCAATATGGAGAGATTCAGTTTGCGCATGATATTCACACGATTCGTCCCGGCAGTTCGTACGGGCGAGCATCTAGACAAGCTGGCCCGAGCAGGCAGAGCGGACGGTGGTTATGAGATCCCGTGAAAATTCTGGTTTCAAAACATAACCGCGTCCGCCAGAGTGGAGCACACACCAAACTAGAGCACCATCATCCTCTATACTCAGCACAATTATCTTCACGTCCGGCCGACTCTCCAGGATCTTCTTTGCGGTATCTAAGCCTCCGAGCACCGGCGTGGCGGTATCCATAATTACAACGTCCGGCGCTTCTTCGTTTGCCTTGGTCAGAAGGTCGGCTTCAGCGGCTGCTTCTCCCACGATTCTGCAGCTTTGTTGATCGCCGAGGATTGATCGAACACGGCGTCGGACGAACTCACTCTCGTCCGCGATCAGAATCCGAATCTCTTTCATTTGGTCTCCAGTTGGATATTGTCTGCTTAGGTGTGGTTTTCCTTCCCGTTTGACCCGAACAAGTCACTGAAAGGGGAAATCACCCGGAGCGAGAACCCGAGGCTCCTGGGAGGATAGCGAGCGCCAGTAACGGAATGTTGAATTATCGGATTTTGCAGATTTTGGCCTACCGACCTCGCTCCGTACCCAGACATATTTACCTTGGTCATTACCGCCGACTGGAGCAATTCCGTTAAGGGAGGGGGAATTCCAAGCGACACCTGTCCCGGATTCGCGACTTTCTTGGACGATGGATGACCCTGCGTACAATAAATAAGAGTCCGCCGCTTATTCATGGGGCGCTCTGACGGCAACCATAGTAGGCAGTCTTGCAGAAGACTGGGGCCAGTACGCCCCCGACGGTAATTTGCTTCCAATCCGAAGCAGACCTAAGTTTACCGATTTTTTCCGTTCATCCCGTTCTTACATCGAATGCCCGCTCTTCGGAAATATGCGTATAATGACCTCGCTTGTGGCGTTCACGGCGAGTTGAGGCAGCCGACGAAGTGCCTCGCCCATGTAAGCAATGCGCATGGCCGGCCAGATTTATCTCTGCACCCATCAGCTATGTAGACATCCGGTCAGAGTCCCACAGAGTTAGAACAAACAACCGTGAGCAACGTTCGAACCAATAAGGAATGCTTACCTCCAAGAATCAAGTTTTTCCCCTTATGCAATTCATAGCTCTAATCGGCCTTCCGGAGCGTTCTGCCGTGCCGTTCGGCGCAGCTGAAAGCCCGGGACTCTCTCAATTGAAGGAAGGTCCCTGGACAGGTCCTCTGCGCGGCGATCAACTTCCAAGGGCTTCGAATCCGCGTTTCCGTTTTGCTAGGACGATCGATTTCTGGGCCAACAGGCCCTAGTTAGGAGCTACGTTTCATGCACACAATCTTGATTGTCGATGATGATCCTTCCATGCTCAAGCTGCTCAGTCTCAACTTATCCGACAACTACAATGTGATCTCCGCCTCTGACCCTGAACAAGTACTGTCTCTCGCAATAAAACACAAACCTGCCGCAATTCTCTTGGATCTAATGATGCCGAAATACTCCGGCTTTGAACTCTGTCAGTGCCTTCACACTCTGAGTTACACCTCGCGAACCCCCCTCTTTGTGGTTACCGGGGAGTCGGCAGAACGATATAAAGCCCACTGCCTAAATCTTGGAGCCAAGGAATTCATTGAAAAGCCGGTGGACTTTGATCAGCTCAGGGCAATCCTGGCTACCGAATTACAACAGGAACGCCCCGAGCGTCGCGCTCATGTCCGCGTGGCGCTTCGAGTCATCGTAACTCTCAAGGGAGCCGACGTAGGAGGTGCAGCGATCGAGGAACTGACAATAACCGAAAATGTAAGTGCGGGCGGCTTTCTTTGCACCTGCCCGTTGATGCTGCCTATGGGCTCCATTGTTGGCATTCATCTTGGCACCGGAATTGACAGTTTTGTCGGACGCACGCGCGTTGTGCGAATGGACTCCCCTCACACGCCGTGGCAGCGGTACGCGCTACAGTTTCTTGAGAGCACCCACGAATGGGTGATGAACCCCGTGTAACTCCGGATGTCGGAGATCTCCGATCCCGCCCATGCATGACAAGGCGACTCGGCCCTGAGCAGGGAAGAAATCAAACGACGGCGCGATTCGAGAGAAAGGTTTGAGTGCTACCTTTTGAACTTGTGAGCCACGGTTATGCGGTCCCGGCCCATAGCCTTTGATTGATAGAGGCTAGCGTCCGCGGCCCGAAGCAATTCCTCGCCGCCGGAGGCGTGTTCCGGGTACGCGGCAATCCCGATTGACACGGTAATCGCATCGAGCAAATTCCCTAGGTGACGGGCTCTGAGTGTTTTGGCTGCCTCGCGTAAACCCTCGGACCGCCTGACGGCATCTTCTGCCTCGGCCTCTGGCAGAACGATTGCAAATTCCTCTCCGCCATAGCGGCAGATTACATCCTCACCTCGGTAGTGCAGCTGCAGGGTCTCCGCCATTAGGCACAGCACCGCGTCGCCGGCGTCATGGCCGAACGTGTCGTTGAAGCGCTTGAAGTGATCGATATCCAGCAAGACAACGGCGAGCGGGCACCCTTTCCGCTTCGCGCGCAACAATTCGCGGTCCAATGATTCCTGCATAAATCGACGGTTGAACAGTCCGGTAAGAGGATCGCGAATCGACTGCTCTCGTAGCGTCTCACGCATCCGCAAGCTGGCCAAAGACAACCCCACCTGTCCTGCCACGGCAATGGCGAGCCGCTGCTGGGATTGCTGCAAGGACTCAAAGGCCTCCGTTCCCTTCGCGCTCTGGCTGCGATTGTACTGCACAAACAAAATGCCCAGTGTCTCGCCTTGTGCTGCCATGGGTACACACAGATAACTGGCCGCAACAGGATTTTTCAGATGCGGACAGATCAGTCCGTCTCCCGGTTGTTCACTCCAATACGGTTGTCCACGCCGCAGGGCCCAACAGTCAGCCGGAGAGATCACCGGCTCGGACGCAAAGCCATCCCCCCACATCGCTGTAGCCTCAAGCGCCTCCCGGGACGGCCCAAAGACGAATACCGCCCCTCCGGTCGACGCTGAGAAAAGCTTTCTTGCGGATTGGGCTACCACCGCAAACGCTTCCTGCATGTTTCCACAACACTGCAGCAAGCCTCCCATGTCGTTGAGAAGCGACATTTGCATGGTTCTGAGCTGCAGCTCCGTCACCAGGTTGTTCAATGAGTTCGCATGCTCCTCGGCTTCCGCAGCCGATTTGACCTCTTCTGAAATATCACGGAAGATCGCATACCCACCTGACTGGCGGCTCTCCAAATGGATCGCAACTTCATGGAGTTCCACGTCGAGTATCTTTCCATCCTTGCGGACTCTACGGACCGCCTTGTGGACAGATTCTCCAGGTCTGGAAGGGACTGATAACCCAGAATCATCCGCCACGCTTCCGGAAGGGCAAATTACCTGGTCGAGCCGGTTCCCCACTATCTCTTCATGCGAATATAGGAAGAGCTTTGCGAATGCGTCATTGCAGAAGCGCACGTACCCCTTGCCGTCCTCTATGGCAATAGCGAGAGGATTGTGCTCAATCAGCGAGTTCAGAAAGCCAGTCCGGTCCCTCAATTGCCGGGCCGTCCGGTGTCTCTCCGTAACCTCCGACCCAACGATCAGTGCTGTCCCCGACACCGCTAGCATGAGGACACCAACCTTGAGCTGAAAATCGGGGGGCAGAGGAAAGATGCGCAGCGCCACCACGATTCCAAAGTTGAAAATCACCAGTGCAGTGACCACGCGCCGGATACCCTGACGCATCGCAATCCAGAGGATGGGCACAAAGCCTAGGTAATAGAATTCCTTGGGTCCGAACGTTCGGCCGAACATGACCCACAAAACCACGAGAATGGCGCTTACCTGTCCAATCGCCTCCAGAATCGTTCCTGAATGACTCCTCCCCAATCTTGCCGCCCGCCCGTCGGCGCGTTGTACCGCTTCCCGGCGAAACCTCGAGAGCTCCCTCACTACCCACGGAAACACATGGATAAGGAGGAATGGCGCAAATCCTACGAGACCAATCGCGTCACCCATGTACCATTGCAACGCCGAGCTCCAAAACTGGTTCCACAAAATCGTGTGGTCTTTCACTAAGGCGAGAACACCCGCCAAGGTTGCCGGCACGGCTGCAGCCGTGGTTATCAAAATGTATCGCACCACATCTCGCCGATATCGCAACGCCGGATCGATCCTCAGGGGGCCACCCAAAAGATACGCGGCGCCTGCGTACGAGCCTGCGCCGATGATGGGCGCGATGGTCGAACTCCAGGAAACCAGAGGTTGATGGTAGATCACGAATCCTGCGAGGACGTCGGTCAATACCATCAGGGGGAAATAGCGCGGACCAAGGCACAACATGACTGCAAAGATGAGTCCTGTCGCAGGGTACCAGGCTGTAAACCCAAGGCTGGGAGAAACCAAAATGATCCAAGGCTGATTGAGTAGCAGATAAACTAGGATGAAGGATAAAGCGAAGAGCACATGACGTGCAATTAAATGGTCATTCTGGACGGAAGTGGTGCGGTCGATGACATGGTCCACCCATCGTTCCGCGCGATTGGAAGTTGATGCCATCTAACCCTTCGTTCACCTTCTGTTATCTAAACATGGGTAGCATTCCCCCGCCTCGAAATCGAAAAGTGATTTCATTGTTGAGTAACTATCAGATCGACAAGAGACGAATTCCGATTTAACGGTCAGCAGTCGGGCACGTCCCAGGCGGGCTTGACGCATTGACCTCACTCGTACGGGCTAACGGGTATTCGTGTTACAGGTTCCGGCCGGACTGGGTTCGCATTTCCCTCAACCACCGGATAACCAACTGTCCTTGGGAGCACAACGTGATCAATCCCAGGGCCAGAAGCACCGCCCCGCCAGTGACTTCGAAAAGCTGGGAATTGGTAGGCTGCGATACGGCGTCATACAGCAGGAACCCTCCGAACCCAATCAGAATCAACGTAGAAACAATCATGAATTTTACGAAATAGGCTGCCATGCGAACTCCCCCCGAAAGGCGCGGCGGCTGTGAATATGGGCCCCACGCTCGGACACTATCAACGCACCTTCGATAGAACCTTTCTGTCCTAGGACCGCCAACCTCCGGATCCTGCCTTGCCCAGAATGTCGGAGCGGCGTAGATTTTTTTAATATTGGAACCGCAAAAGCGCCTTGGGTTCATGCCGTCTTCAGGCACACTGGCAGTGGTCCCGACAAATTCTCATCGCCCTGCGGAATTTCGAATAAATCCACCTCTCCCGTTTTCGCATATTCACCTGCAGCCTCCCTCCTGACCTGTATCTCCTGGGCTTCGGTCGCCAAGAAGTTAGGCTTCGCCACAGTGCATTCGGGGTGAATCCGCCAGTTTTTCTGCTCCGAGTGAGGTGTCTCCTTAAGGGCGCCGATTCAGAGATTGTGTCGGCGGCAGAGATTTATATGGGGAATACTTAAATATGCTTCGTACGGGAAGCAGCAAAAGAAAGTCCTGTAATCGCACAGCCCGCGCCTAGCCGCCATGACCGGATTTTCCAATTTCTGATAGACTTTGTGGGATTACTATTCGAAATACTAGATCCATGACTTCTGGCAAAACCCTAAAGGACCTCCGAGCACGGCTCGGAATTACTGTGCGCGAGGTAGAAGACCAAAGCCAGCATATCGCGAACGCACAATCAAACCCCGAGTTTTTCGTTTCAAATAATTGGCTCACCAGGCTAGAGAATTCAAATGCAGTTCCGAGCATTCATAAACTGTTTAGTTTGAGTGCCGTTTACCGAGTACGGCTTTCCGATCTACTTCCCATGTTCGGCATTGATCTCGGACTGCTGCAGAAATACCAGATCGAAACGGTCCCCTCCCACACGCACCTAGTCAATCTGGAAGAAATCGACTCGACCAAAACGGCAACTTTTCCAGTCCGCTTCGACCCAGGCTTCCGGGTCGAGGAGACAAATCTGGTGTCGCGAATGGTACAGGTCTGGGGGGAGGTGCCGATTGCCTTGCTCCAACAGTTGGACATTCGACACGGTCATTATGGTTTTATAGGATTGCAAGATTACACGATGTACCCGTTATTACGGCCGGGAAGTTTCGTCTTCATCGACGACCACCTGCGGGATATTCACGCCAACCAGTGGCGGACTGAATTCGACAGGCCCATTTACTTCGTTGAACTTCGCTCGGGATATGCGTGCTGTTGGTGTGAGAGGCGTGGGGAAGAGCTTCTATTGATCCCCCATCCTCTTTCCTCCCGCCCCCATCGTAGCTTTTCCATCCATGAGGCCGAGATTATCGGCCAGGTCACCGCGGTGGCCATGCGCATTGTCGATCCTAGTGCCGCTGATTCTCCCTCCAAGATGCCCCCACAATTGCCAAAGCGATCCTAACGTTCGAGATAAAGAGCTTAACGGTAATTGGATCGTCATACTCCGGAGCCAGAATTCGAAAAGGTTCCAATTCGCCCCATGATGCGAGGATCTCATCCGGACGGGCGCACCCGGAACGAATGTATTGTTCAAGATGAGTTACCACGATTTTCAGTGGACTGAGCGCTAGACTTACAAAAACTTGGCGGTGGGCCTTGGCCAAAACTCGTTCCGCCACCGGCTCGGTAAAACGAAAGTTCAGTCCGTCATGCGCGTAGCGGCCCGAATTATAATCGCGCGTCGAAGCCAGATAAACCAGCCTAGCAAAATCTCCATCGAGACTGGCTAGAGTCCGATTCTGCAGATCGCGGAGGGCGTCTTCGACGGCAACGGGAGTGGGCTGGTCTGGTCTTAGTTCCATCGGCTTCCCATTCTTCACTGATCAGCGGATTCTTGTATTTTGCGAAAATCCCTGCGGCTCCATCGCGGCTCTAAGCATTCCCCTAAGGTTATTCGAAAGACTTTCGGCTTGTCCGACCATGCCTCGCAGTGCCATCGGACCGCCTATCAACACGATCACAGCAATGAAGCCACTCTTTGCCAGGAATGCATAGTAGTCGATTGCCAACCTGAGCTCCGAAAGCGGTTCGAGTTCCTCTGACGCTCTCACGCGGGCCACATGAAGATCCATGCCAGCCCTCGCCTGCATTCGTAGTTGAGAAAGCCAGGATAGCGCAATCGCCTTCCGTTCCTTCAGAAACAATTGCTGAATCCGGTTTGATGTGCTGTTCCGGATGAAGTCCCAATCTTCAAAGCCGAAGATTCGATCCAGTTGCTCTTTACGGTGATCCTCAAACTGCGCGGTCGGAATGGCCAAGTCTCGATCGCGAAACCATCGAACATCCTCTTCTTCCGATCCGCGGCGACGCAATAGATAAACTAACGACGCGATTAGGAAGAAACCGATCGCAAACAGAGTAAGCGTTCCGCTCATGGACGTGTGGCCTTGCCCAAAAACTCGCGTGCCTGAACCAAGCTCCTTCTAGTCAGAACCGCAAGTGACTGGTAGTCTTCCTCGATCTTTGATTGCGCTTGCTCCACCGGAGATGGTTCCCCGCGCCAGAGAGAAAAACACCATATGCCTAAGGACGCAGCATAGCAGTGTGGTTGCAGTAAAACCCAGACCGCCTGGAAAGGCTGACCAATCGAACTGCGCAATGTCAGAGTCACCACCATTGTAGCGATGAAAATTCCATAGCCCACAAATATTCCCTTGGCGTAGCGACCAAGAGGAACCCGGTAATAAACGATGAGCACGGCCAGCACAATGAGTGACAGCGCCTGTATCGCACGGAGATTGCGTTCAAGCTCAACCATGGTTACTGCCCAAGGGATGTCGCCATTCCAGGCACCAACCAAGCCCTTGGATAAAACTAGTAGTAATACAATGGCGAGCACGTTGCGGGCCATCCGGCCTGCGCCGGGATAGCGTCCGAGTATCAAGCGAAAAATCTCCCACGTGACTCCACAACCCATCAGCAAACTGAAAAATTCCGCGTACCAATAGAACGGTGGGTAATATTTGAATTTGAAACTATAAACGGCCAGGAAAAACAAGTCCTGGACAAAGACACAGACCAGATAGCCGAAGAAGAACGGGCACTTTTTAAACCATCCAACAACCAATGCGCGTACCAAAATCGTGCCTTCCAGTGCGATACCCGCAAGCCAGAAACTCAGCGCGTACGAGCTCATGTGTTAAGGGAAAACCCCAAATATCCTAGCATGGAAAAAGGGGAAGACATCTATTGTCTTCCCCTTTCTTTAGAAACTAGCTCGCTAATCTGGGATAAGAACGCCAAGGAGATAGCAACGCCTTTGTGCTAGCCGCCTGAAGCTGTCCTGTGCTTCCAAGCTTCGGTGCTGGAAGTACCGGAGGTGGCGGATGTACGCCGTCTGCCTGAAGCTGTCCTGTGCTTCCAAGCTTCGGTGGTGGAAGTACCGGAGGTGGCGGATGTACGCCGTCTGCCTGAAGCTGTCCTGTGCTTCCAAGCTTCGGTGGTGGAAGTACCGGAGGTGGCGGATGTACGCCGTCTGCCTGAAGCTGTCCTGTCCTTCCAAGCTTCGGTGGTGGAAGTACCGGAGGTGGCGGATGTACGCCGTCGACTAAGGTAAGGCATGGGCCGGGCGACCTCAAACGGCTCGTGTCTTGTCTGGGATTGAAACCGGGAAAAATACCCAGTGCCAGAGTGATTGTGAAACAGATTTCTCTTTTCGAATACATTTGTATCCTCCACGTCGTGAAATTGGATTGGAAATGGGCCCAAACCGCGGACTCAGGTTAGGGAAAGCGTGGCCCGGCACATCATCTTGGGTCCGACTGCTTCGCAGACGAAGCAACACTCGCTCAGCCGTGCTCTATATACTTATTAGCCTAATACTTATGAAGTTAAGACTGCAGAATAAATCTATCCGCCAGCAATTGGGTAAGAGCTTGGGGGAGACGGCGAATGCGGTTAGACGGGATTCTCCGGAGCCGCCCACTCCGATGAGCAGCCTACGTTTCTTGTCCGATGCATCTCAATTTTTCGACGTGTCCAATAATCCTTTCGAATTCGGTTAGTTGAGGGAGGCAATCCAGCCGCCGGGTAGCTTCAACGACTATGGAGGGAGTTCCCCGCCATTCGGCCACCGGAAACCCGCTGGACTTGCATTTCTTCCATACTGGACCTTGACTGAAACTTGGTGTGGTTACGATGAAATGGGAGGGCATCGACAAGATCAAGGCTCGGTCGCCGCAATCTGGGCCCGAAGGATGTCCAAATAGGTAGTGCCATACCCTTGATACACAAGCCCCTGGGTGTACTGCGACCCCGTGGGAGAGGTATCGGTAGTGGTCGGAGCAGTCACGACCGAAGGCTCAATCTGTGTATCCTCGTGCCATTCGTTGAAGCTCGTTATATGAATCATCTTCAATTGGCTCTTGTTGGCATACGGCAGAGCCAGATCATTCAAAAACTTTGCGAACATCGAGCCTTCCGCGGCCGTAGCGCTGGTTCTCCGAGCCAAAGCAGGATTGTTCGCGCAGGTACGGCGAACTGCGCGGTCGTTGAATCCAGGCACCAAACTCGGCACGAACTCGACGCCCAATTGTTGAGCGACCGCCTGGTATTGTTGGTACATGTTAGCCTGCAAGGCCAGAAAGCCGTTGTCATCTGAATATCCAGCTTGCGTCGCGTAGGGGTTGTAACCAAAGATGGCATCCCAGTTTCCTATGCGAGCAGGATCTGGTGCACGCAACGGGTAATATTCATCTCCTATCAGATAAACATTGAACCCGGCGGCTGACATCGATTGACGAATCTGCGCGACCATTTGCCGAACCGCGGACACAGGCTGCAGGTTCAAAGCCTCATAGAAGAAAACTACAGGCCGGGCTTGACCGACCTTCAAGTAGCTTGAGTGCGGAAAGTAACGCGTCGCCAGGTATTGAAAATCCGAAAGAATGGTCGTGACCTTGTCTGGCGTCAGATTGTTATCGTTATTGAAGCGGATTGCGTAATCGTAAAACATCGCCAAATGAATGTCGCCAATGTGCGGATTGGTCAAAACGGCTTTCTGAAGGTTGTTGTCAAGAAGGTCGTTGGGCATCACCCATTCCAGATCCCACACGTTGATTCCAGCCGCTGCCGACCACGCGATCTGCTGGGTTACCACGTCTTCTTGTCCTGAATCGTATTTGCCGAGGATCGGCAGCTGTGCGGGTTGTAATTCGCCGCGTAACGTCCCGTTAGAACACTCCGCGTATTCCCAGGCATTCGCGTTGTACCACGGATAGTAACTAGCGGATACAAGATAGGGGCTTGGCGGCGGCGTGACGGTCAGAGTTGCATTTGCGCTGTGGGAAAGTGTCCCGCTTACGCCTTGAAATTCCACCGTGAATGTTCCGGCCGCCGCTGGTGCTGCAAACGTGACAGCTTGCGTCATTCCCGGAGACAGCGTAAATGGCGAAGGCGGAGAAGCAGTAATCCCGTTTGGGAATCCACTAAGGATTACGCTGACCGGGCCGGCAAATCCGTTCTGTGAAGTTATGGAGACGTCGACGGGCAAACTTGTGGCGCCGACTTGCGAGGTGATGGAAGATGTAGACACAGAAAGGTTGAAGTCTCCAGGCGTCGGTGGAGGAGAGGATGAGCCGCCGCAACCAGTGAAGAGGCTCGGGCTAAAGAATAGAGCGACTACCAATATTTTCACCGTCTCTCCTTTAAGAACCCACCAATCAGGATGGCGCCGCGGACAGTGTAATCCTCCTCGGGACGCCCACGAGGCGAGGTCGCCCTACTTGTAGAGCTCCGCGGATGATAGAGCCCCGGAGGAATTGGTTCCCCCCGTGACGAGTACACGGCCATCGTTCAACAAGGTCGACGTATGGAACTCACGGGCCGCTACCAGAGTTCCTGTTGCTGCGAAATTCCCGGAATTGGGATCAAACAATTCCACCACCGCAGTGGCGGCGCCACTCGCATCCATGCCTCCAGTCAGGAGCACGGTTCCATCTTTGAGCAGGATCGCCGTATGGTCAGCATGAGCGCTTATCATGTTGGTAGTGGCGGTAAAACTCTTGGAGGCCGGATCGAAAAGCTCTGCCGTGTTACGAGCGTTGCCGCTGTCATCGAACCCGCCTGCCAAAAGCACTTTTCCTGCGTCGGGTCCAGTAACGAACAAAGTCGCCGACTGATTGAAACGTGTTACCGTCATGATGCCGACGACTGTAGTGAAGGTTCCCGCGGTCGGATCGTAAAGCTCCGCCGTATCAAGACCCTTCGATTTGACGAGGATCCCTCCGGCAACCAGCACCATTCCATTCGTCAGCAGCGTAGCGGTGTGGTGCAGACGGGCCGAATTCATGGCGCCTGTAAGCGAAAACGTGCCGGTGGAGGGATTGAAAAGCTCGGCGGAAGCCAGAGCAACCCCGTTGGCGTCTACTCCTCCGGTCACGAGGACTTGGCCATTATTGAGAAGGGTGGCTGTTTGGTCGTAGCGGGCGGTTTGCATGCTTCCCGTTGACGTGGACGTGGCGCCGGCGACGTCGAAAATCTCCGCAGTCTTCACTGCGTTCGTGTCTGTACCGGTGGTTCCTCCCGTCAGAAGCAGCCGCCCGTCGTTCAGCAAAGTGGCGGTGTGCTGAGACCGTGAGGCTTCCAGGTTTCCCGTCGCCGTAAACGACCCAGTGCTGGGATCATACAGTTCCGCTGTTCCCAGCAAGTTGTTTGCATCCAGTTGTCCTCCAGCGATGAGAACTTTTCCGCTAGTAAGCAGCGTGGCGGTGTGCGAAAGGCGAGCCGTCGTCATACTCCCGGTTGCGTAAAACCCATGTGCCGAAACCACGATAGTGAAATCTGCTGGAACAGAATTTTGCTTAAACTGGTCGGTCGCCGTCACCACAATCGGGAATGACCCCGTTTGCGTTGGGGTTCCAGAAAGCGTCGCATTGCTATTGTTGAATGCCATTCCTGTAGGCAGGGCACCCGACTCGCTCAACGTCACCGCGCCATAACCGCTTCCTGTGAACGTGTAGGTAAATGACTGGTTTACCACACTCGGAGGTAGCGGCGGCGTGGTGTTAACTGTGGGCGGCGGCGGATCGTTGACGGTAATCGTGTAATTCGCAGATGTTTGGACAGACGGCAACCCAGAATCGGTTGAGGTGACGACAACATTATAACTTCCCGGCTCCATCGGTGTGCCATAGATGCAGGCTGGACGAGGGGAACTTGTAGCCCCCGGCACACCGCACGCGAAGTTTCCAGAACTCGCAATATTTAAACCCGGTGGCAGCGAGGAGCCCGTCGCTGGAACCCAACTCCAGTGATAAGGAGAAACTCCGCCTTGGGCAGCCAGAGGGAAGCCGTCTGCCTGACCCGTCCGAAAAGCCCCGCAGCGATCGAACAGGAAGAAGGTACACCATGTGACGCTGTGCGGGTTGTACTCGATGCCGACGGTCCCGGAAGCCGGCGGACTGGAGCTGATCGTCAACACAGTCGCAGCGGTGACGCCAATCGAGCTCACACCGTTGATTGAAGCTGAAGTTGTATCTGTGGCTGTGAGGGTTTGCGTCCCAGCAGTTTCCAGCGTTGCGGAAAAGTTTCCCGTTCCGGCTGCCAGAGCTGAGTCTGCTGGAAGCTTGGCTTGGGCATCGCTGCTCGTGAAGTGCACAGTTCCCGAATATCCTGCCGAAACGTTATTGGCTGCGTCCAGCGCGCTAACGGTGACGTTGAAAGTAGCCCTTGTATTTGTAGAGCCCGGACCGTTCATGGCGAGGTGCGTGGCCGTGTTGCTGACCACACTGACCGCGCTTGATGTGGCCTTCAATGAAGCCGTGACTGTATCGGTTGCCGTGATAGTTTGCGAGCCGATGGTTTTGAACGTCACCGTAAAGTTCCCCGTTCCATTCGTGAAGGGCGAGTTCGATGGCAGCTCGGCTTGCGCATCAGTGCTGGTGAAATGCAGAGTTCCAGCATAAATAGTCGCGTTACCAAAGCTATCCTGCGCAACCATCGTGAGATTAATGGGCAGGCCTATCGACGCGGCCATCGGAGTGGTCACCGTGAACTGAGAGACCGGTCCGGGATTGACGTTGATCGGAGCGCCGCCTGAGATTGAAGGCGTGATCGTATCCGTCGCGGTGAATTGTACGCCACCGGCGGTCTTGAACGTGGCCGAGAAGGTTCCTGTTCCATTAGCCAGTTTCGAATCGGCCGGCAAAGCTGCTTGGCTGTCATTGCTGATAAAATGCACGGTCCCGGAATAGCCGGAAGCCACCGCACCGGACGAGCCGACAGCTGTGACCTTGAAGCTCAGTGCCGTACCGGCGCTTACGGTCGATGACGCGGGGGTAACGACCAGTTGAGCAGCTTGTGGGGGTGGAGGGGGTGCGGAACTGCCGGAGCCACAACCATTGAGGAGCCACCAATTACAGATTGCAAACAAGAACAACCAAGATTTTTTCATCACATTTCCTCAAGGCCACATTCGTTGAGCCGTGCAGCGATTCGGAAGTCTTCGGTCACCCTATTTCAGTACAATTTGCAAGTCGTTCGCCGAGTTCTACACGCTGCACTTCACTTCTTTTCCTATCTAGTTCAGTTTGTCCGGACAACTGCCCGCGACTAGTGACAAAGGCCAAAATATCGATTGCAATAATCATCTCGATCGAATGGATTTCCTCGTACCTGTATCTGGTTGAGATTTGTCGGGTACAGTCCGAATGGGGGTTTTGGATCGGAGACCAGCCCCGTGCCCTCGGAAACATCGCCTCCGATGAGGTGAAAGTAAAAGTGATCATCCTCCACCAGCACCGGGGAAAGTTGTATGCCTTCGAGATTCAACCGGCCCCTTTGGTCGAGCCCCGCGAATAGAGTGAGCTCGTAGCGGAATTGTGAATCCGTCAACCCGGTGGCGCCCGGAATGTTCGCTTTGAGATAGCTATAAGTATTGGAGTCATCCGCCGTGCCTCCGCCGGTCGGCGGATTGTCACCGCCTAGGGCACTGAGCGCCGCTGTCAAGGTCTGATTCAAGTAGGCAAAAGTTTCAGTGCCTTTCGGTAGCGCCGGGTTTGTTGTGTCAATCGCTTTGGAGAAATTGGAACGCGTACTGCTGATCACTTCATAATTGCCTGGTTTGAGAGCCGCCATGACCTTCACGTCACCGGACCGCGGCTCACCATTGACGAGCACCAAGCGCACGTCTTCCTCAGTCGCGTCAATCAAAGACCGATACGGCGAGTCAGGGATTCCTTTGCCGGAGGCACGATCAGACTTGCTGATAACGATCAAGTCCGCGAATTTGTCAGCCTCGACAGAGCCGACATACTGATTCCAGCGGAGAGTCTGTGCGGGATTATTTGTGACCATCTCCACGAGCACTTTATCCAACGCGATCTCGGCATCTCTGCGCGCATCGCCTGTCTTGCCGTCAACGCTCAAAGAGGGCACCAGGTCCCGGTCAAGGCCCAGCAATCGCGGATCACGCAGAGCGATGTCGGCAATCTTCAACTCATCCAGAAGATTTCGAGAGCCGCTGGGACTCCAATCCGTGCCGAGCGAGATGGTCACGCCTTCTTTCAGAGCTTGGTAGATGAGTGCCGTCTGGCCGTAGAGAAGCAGATTCGAAAGAGGGGACCAGACCAGCTTGGCCCCCAAACCATCTCCACTATGGTCCAGGCGAATACTACGGGCGGCGCGCATCGCCGCAAAGTCGGCTTCCTCAAGACCGTTGCCCTGGACAATTACAGTCATGTCCGTAAGCAATCCCATCGATTGGAGACTCATGAACTCTGCGCGGGAGGAAACGGTGTCGCCGGCGCGACGCTGATTGTCACGCACACCCTCCGCGAGATGCGTCAGCCAAGCGTCCACCTGGCCGTTTTGCATTCCTGCAATGAGAGTTGCGAGATCGCTTGAAGAGAGCTGATCGATGGATGGAACCCGCGAGAAAACTGCCTGCCTTCCAAAGTTTGCGCTCTGCACGTTGCGGATCATCAGGTTGTCGGTCGCTTGATCCGGTAATCCATCCTGGAACGAGGTTTCTCCTCCCAACATTGCCTTCACCTCCGAGTACTTGACCACTTCCGAAAGCAATCCGAGGCCAAGGCTGGAGTTGAGTAAAAGTTGAGGAGTGTCGACGAGGCGGCGATATTCAGGAGGGGAGGTGCTGGGAACATTGTTCCATTGATAGCGATTGGCGTACGGTTCGGTCCCAAGTGGGCGGCCTAAAGTGCCTTGCACATCTGAAGACGGCGCCGGCCAAGGGTCGAGTACGTCATACGTGGGGTGATTATGTAAGTTGATAAGACCAGGAAAAATCAGTGCCTCTGGTCCAAAATCCACTTCAATTGCATTCCCGAGCGGAACTCCCTGTGGTGCCTGCTGTCCTTGCCATATCGCAACGATCACTCCATTCCGAATCAGAATCGAGCCATCATGGAGAATGGTGCCAATGGAATCCATGGTGACGATCGTCCCACGCAACACTATTCCGGTGGCTGGATCAAACGCTTTTTGGGCGTTCGCAGACGTGCAGAAAAATGCGCCGACTAACACAAGGAAGCGAACAAGCCGAACATTGCGTCTCGGAGGCACTTGATGGTCGTGGTTGCGGGACTCCATATGAGTCACCTCTCTTGAATTCCTTCTTAATTCGGCCCTTATTTCGCAAAATGGCAGCCGTACAAGGCCCGGCGAATCGTCGCGACATTCGGCATTGCGGGGAATACCCTCGCGTACTAGAATTGCGCCCGGGCGGGTCCGGATCGCATTGCCGTTTATTCCCCACTCGCGCCGCACGATAGCGCAGCTGCGGTTTCGACGTCTTTCCAAAGTTCTGGCAAATTTCTGGCAGACTGCATCTCGCTGCAAACCATGCACTTCTACGCCTTCGGCCCGTTTCGTTTGGATTCCGAGAAGCGCGTACTAGTGCGCGACGGCCTGCCAGTCGCCCTGGCTCCAAAGACACTAGAGATCTTGGTCTTGTTAGTTGAGAAGGCCGGACATTTGGTTGACAAGGACGAGCTGATCGAGCGCGTCTGGCCCGATGCGTTTGTCGAGGAAGGCAACCTCAATAAGAACATTTTTTTCTTGCGCAAGGCGCTCGGAGAATGGGACGGCGGCCGAGAATATGTGGAAACGATTCCCAAACGCGGTTATCGCTTTGTCGCGCCCGTTAGTGAGGTTACTCACGCTGAGAATGCTGCGAGCCAGCCACCGACGCCGACTATAAATCTGATCGGCAAAAAGGTGTCTCACTACCGGGTCCTCGACATCCTCGGCGGTGGGGGCATGGGCGTGGTTTACAGGGCTGAGGACTTGAAGTTAGGCCGCCGGGTCGCGATGAAGTTCCTTCCCGAGGAAATGGGGAGAGATTCTCTGACCCTACTGCGTTTTGAGCGTGAGGCTCGCACCGCCTCGTCTCTGAGTCACTCCAACATTTGCACGATCTACGAATTTGGAGAACATGGGGGTCAGCCTTTCCTCGTCATGGAATTGCTCGAGGGTGAGACTCTCCGGGAGTTGATTTCTGGCACCTCAGTCTCGCATGGCTCGGATGCACCGGGCTTGCCGCCGCCAAAGCTCTTCGACATTGCGGTTCAAGTCGCCGAAGGATTGAGCGCGGCCCATCAGAAGGGGATCATCCATCGCGACATCAAACCGGTCAATATCTTCATAACCAAGGAAGGCGTTGCCAAAATCCTGGACTTCGGTTTGGCGAAACAGACAACGTTTGCTGCCGGAATCGAACCAGAAGAACTGCGCGAGGATAACGCTGCCGCGCTAAAGACTGATCCTGCAATCAAAATCGAGCATAGCCTCACCAACGCCGGAATTGCCGTGGGCACCGCAGGCTACATGTCTCCCGAGCAGGCATTGGGAAGAAAATTAGATTCACGCACAGATATTTTCAGCTTTGGCCTTGTGCTCTACGAAATGGCAACGGGCAACCGAGCCTTCGCAGGCGATTCTTTGGCTGAGATCCGTGATGCCATCCTCAGCCACGACCCTGTTTCGGTACATCAGTTGAAGCCCAGCCTTCCCGTGGAGTTCCAAAATGTTATCTCGAAGGCGATGGAAAAGAAGCTCGAGCTGCGCTATCAGCTTGTCTCAGAAGTCTGTGCTGACTTGAAGAGCGTGAAACGGAGTTCAGATGTTAAGAGCGCTATACTCACTCCCACCTTTCCTGCCGGAGCGGGCGCTGCACGACAACACACGAGGAATTGGCTCAGGATTTCGGCTCTGGCTTCCATTTTCGTCTTGTCGGCGGTCGCTGGGGGGGTCTATTGGTATAAGCGTGTCTCACACGCAGCTCCCGTGCTCAATGTGCGGCAACTGACGCACAACTCTCCTGCAAACAGCGTTGAAAGTGGCGCAATTTCACCAGACGGAAAGTACTTGGCGTACTCCGATCTCACAGGATTACACGTCGAATCGCTTGCAACCAGCGAAACGCTCGACGTTCCACAACCACAAGAACTGAGGCACACGCAAGTGACATGGACCATCCTCGCCGGGTGGTTGCCCGATAGTAGCGGGTTTGTCGCCAACGCGCACACGGGCGCGTCCCAACCCCGTTACAACGGACGCGACACGGATATCTGGGCTGTTAGCTTGAGGGGAGAAACGCACAAATTGCGCGACAACGCCATGGCATTCTCAATCTCGCCAGACGGTCTCTGGATCGCCTTTGGTAGTAATGCGGGTGAGCTTTATGACCGCGAGGTTTGGCTGATGAAACCCGATGGCGGGGAGCCACACAAGATCTACGATGCCGAGCCAAATACCTTAATAACGTTAGTGAGGTGGTCGCCGGACGGACAACGAATCGCCTACATGAAGCTGGATAACTCCGGCACAGCTGTTTCGATCGAGAGTCGAGATCTTCGCGGTCACTCTCCAGCAGAGGTCCTTCGGACTTCTCCTGTGGGTGTGTTGACAGGCTTTTTGTGGTTGCCCGATGGACAGATTGGGTACAGTGTAGCGAAAGATCGTAGTTTTAGGACATGCGACCACTGGAAGATCCGCGTCGATTTAAACACCAGCCAGCCTATCGGAAACCCAAATCCCGTGGCGAATTGGTTCCCTGGGTGCCCAGCCTTTGTGAGCGTTACGACGGATGGTAAGCATTTCGCGTTTGTGCGCGGTATAGACCAGCACACCATCTATACCGCGGACCTGGAAGCAAACGGAACGCGGCTTAGTTCACCCAGGCCCCTGACTCTCAGTGAGGGTCGGAATATTCCTAGCGGTTGGACATCTGAAAACAACGCGGTCGTTTTCATTTCTGATCGAAACGGGCCAATGGAAATTTTCCGACAGCCTGTGGATGCGGAAATTGCTCAACGGATCTTTACGGGGCAAGGCATTACAGGGGCTGCGCGACTGTCGCCCGATGGCACCGAGATTCTGTACGTAGCAGCAGATCGAAGTGAACAAAGACTGATGCGTATCCACGTCACGGGTGGAGCCCCGCAGGAAATCATGTCGGGCCACTTTGTTGACGGGAGTGCCCGGTGTGCACGGCTTCCGGCGACCGCGTGCGTAATCGCTGAAGAGAGTCCGGATCGCAAACATCTCATCTTTACTTCCATTGACTCGTTGACCAGGCGGGGTCCCGAGCTCAGCAGATTTGACACCGCCCCCCTTCCCATACTCGACTCTCATTGGGCCCTATCTCCCGATGGTGCACAGCTTGCCGTGCTGAACTCCTCGGAGACAAAGATTCACATTCTTTCTCTAACAGGACACCCGCCCAGCGAGATTGCCCTAGATGGTTGGCCTAGCCTCGGCTACGTGAGTTGGACTTCAGACGGGAAAAGTCTGGTCGTCGGGAGTCATAAGAATCGCGAAGCAGCCCTACTGAACGTGGACCTTGCGGGGAAGATTAATCTGTTGTGGGAACAACATGGAGCATTCGGGGTATCTGGCGTTCCTTCCCCAGACGGACGGCATATTGCGATTTGGCTGTGGACGACGAATAGTAATATTTGGATGGCGGATAATCCATAAGCTGTCTCTGATCGACGCTCGGACTGCGGATCCAATTGAGATAAGCGAACTTCCCACAGTGTAAGATCCTGCGGCCTCAAACGCCCACGTAACGTGGCATGCCCCTGTCTGCGCACAGTGGTGCTTCTTGGGCTTCCAGCCCAGATGGGGGCTTGCGCTCACCTTCGAGAGTGTTGGCGACAAGGCCAGCGCTCATCTCGGGTCATGTAATTGATTTCTGGTCTTGGTCTGCGACTATTGCCCAATTTGGCGCCTATTTACCTCACCCGAAACGATGATTTTTACTCGCCGGTTTTGTTTGCGTCCTGCTGCCGTGCTGTTATCGGCTCAACGGGGATGTCCTAGCCTAAATTCGATTTTACTCGCGGATCCTGTTGTAGGAAAGCGCGGAACTCATCAACAGAACAGAACCGCAAAAACGAGGGCCGCCGAAGCGGCCCTCATCCCGTAGATTGAATTTGGCCCGGAGAATGCGGCTAGAAGGTGAGATGTAAGGCAAACTGAATCAGGCGTGGACTGCCGAGCGTACCCTGCACAACTCCAGATCCGAACTGCACTGTCCCGTCTCCAATCGGCCCCGAACCCGCCACAGCGGGAATATTGCCATGCCACGTGCAAGCCGCTCCAAACTGGACCAAGAACGGGCTCGTCTGAGCATTGGGACCGAAACATGGATTCAAACTAAGGTTGCTGTTGGGAGCGTCAAAGCTCGGGTGGTTGAAGAGGTTGAAAAATTGCGCGTCGAAACGAAGTTTATATCGCTCGGTCAAGTTGAATTTTTTGAAGAGAGTAAAGTCGAAACGCGTCTGGAATGCTCCGCGAAATGCATTTCGAGGAGCGGTAGTAAATCCCGTTTCGGAGAAATCGCACGCAGCGGTCGGTGAAGCGTTGTCCGTGGTGGGTCCGCAAGAGGGTACGCCGTTCGTCCCCGGTGCATTGATATTCACCCCAAAAGCGCAAGCGTTAATTGGCTGGATCGCTCCGCCGACGCCTCCGGTCGCGCTGGAGCAATTCGCGATATTCTTCTTCGCATCAGCCAAACTGCCACCAGGGATGGTAAGCAGGGGGTTGGTTATGAAGTCGTCGCCGGCCCCGTAATATTGGCTAGCTACGCTCCCGGAAAAATCGTAAATGCTGTAGGGCAGACCGCTTTCGGCGATGGTGACTCCAGAAAAGCCCCAGTCGTTGACAACGTGTTTGACGAATCCATCGGATTTCGTGAATTGGGGAAACAGGTAGGTGTAATTGATGGTAAACACGTGGGTGCGATCGAATCCTGAGCTGCCGTATGCGGACCTGGGCCGAAGGGGATCATTGCCGTTGAAGAAGAGCCCTTCCGAGATTCCGCTTCCCTCGTCCAATACGTGCGACCAGGTGTAAGAAGCGTTGATCGTGAGGCCGTGGCTAAAGAGCTTCTTCACGCTGAATTGTAGCGCGTGATAGTTGGAGACTCCCTCGGCTTTCCAGAAGTCCGAATTGGGGTTGTAGCCAACGAATGGCGCGCGAAGCGCTGTGTTGCCATCCGCGCCGGTAAACGAAGCAATGGTAGTCCCCACTTGCTCGGTGAGCAGGATTCCCGACCCGCCATTTGCATCCTGAGCCTGATATCCATACGAGTAAATCTGGCCGTTAATCGGATTGGTGGGAGTCGCAATTCCCGGCTGGTTGAACGGAATGGGCAAAAGTAAATGCTGACCATGATTGCCCACATAGCCCAAATCGAAATACAAGGTGTTGAAGGGTTGCCACTGCACGTCCAAGGTCCAATTCTCGGAGTAAGGCAAAGTGTTGCGCGGGTCGTAGCCTCCGAACAAAAATGCAAATTCAGGAGTTCCCGTTGGCGAGCAGGTGGGTGTTACGGGCTCGGCACAGCCGCTCAATGCCGACAGGTTATGCACCAGCGCGGCGACACCCGTGAAGTTGTTGGGTGGCGGGGGCGGGGGCGCGGTACCAAATGGGTTGTTGCTGAGGCACCCCTGTCCCGAACAGGATGTGTTAAACGGAACGGTAAAGGGCTGCTGGGTAGTGACACCGAACGGACCGCTTATCCCGATTCCAGCGCTGGGAGAAAGTTCACTGAAGAACTCACCGCGATCCGCATACAAACCGAAGCCGGCACGTACCACGACATTCTTGGCGAACTTGGGGCTCCACGCCACACCGATACGTGGTTCCAGCAGCCACTGGCGTCCGGTGAGTGTGGAATCGCCGACGCAAAAGCTGGGTCTCGGTTTAATTCCGCAGAATTGCTTGTTGTTTCCCGCGACCACCAGCCCGATGTTATTGATCGTGTCGGAAGGTAAGTCAAAGGAGTAATCCTTCGTGTAAAAATTTGTAAGCAGGCCGTTCTTCTCAACTAGCGGGCCATCCCAGTCCCATCGAAGGCCAGCGGTTACGGTAAGGTTTGGTTTCAGCTTAAAACTGTCTTGGACGAAGAGGCCAGTTTCCTTGGCGCGGAAATAGCGGTTTGTCTCGCCGTTAAGAAGCAGCCCGCCGCCGCTCCTTCCTCCCATGGTCCCAGTGGCGAAGTCCGTGAAGGTGCTGAAGTTGAAATTGGCGACCTCGTTTTCGCGGTTGATGACATTCAACTGCCCGTATTCCCCGCTGAACCCGAACGACACGGTGTGCCTGCCATGCACCCAGTTATAATTTGTGCCAACCTGGAAGTGATTCTGGAACTCTCCAGCGTTGGCGAAATTGTTGGAAGGGCCAATGTTCAACCCTTGGCCGGTTGGGGAACTCACATCGCCGATAGCGACGCCTGGAAAGAATTTGCTTCCCAAAACGTTAACGCCGAAAGCAGATGGGCTGAACTGTTGAGCCGTGGTTCCATTGGCAAAAGTACGCAGAAAACCGAATCTCTGTTCCCAGGTCGTGTTGGGGGTCAAGACTGTTGTATTTTCTAACGAAAATACCTGGCTCCCGGCTTTAAGAGACTGCGGGAAGCCCAACACCTGACTGACGGCAAACGGAGCGGTGGAGGGGTCGTTCTGAAAGTAGTACTTTCCGGCGAGCCGGTCTTTCGTGCTGAAAATGTAGTCGATATTCCCATTCACCTGATCGGCAGTGAAGGTGCCTGGGGGGCCCGATATTTCCGCGTTGCCGCCGACTTGTGAGATTTTCGTCGAGTCAAAAAGAGTTGCCGATGGAATGACGAACTGGCCACCCGGCGTCTTTAATTGCAAAAGGTTCAGTGCGGCTTGATCGATTTGCGACGCATTTACACCTGCTACCGCGGCAATTCCGGCAGCGCTGCGATCACTGTTAAGGCATGTGGCTGCGCTAGGATTCCCGGGATCCAAACAAGGAACATTGACAAACTGCGTCGAACCATTCGTTGCGTCGGAAATCCGCTGGCCCTGATAGGAGCCGAAAAAGAAGAGTTTGTCTTTCTTGATGGGTCCGCCGATTGTGCCGCCAAAAACATTTCTGTGAAGCTGTTGGCGCGGAATCCCGGCAGCGTTAAAAAACCACTGATTGGCATCCAATCCGGTCGACTGGTGGTATTCGTAGGCTCCGCCGTGAAGATCGTTGGTGCCGGATTTTGTCGCTACCGATACGTGCGCGCCGCTATTCGCACCTTGTGAAACACCATAAAGCGAAGTATCCACGCGGATTTCTTCAATTGTCTCGGGTGGGGGCGCGGGCATGCCCTGCCCAATCGCATCGAATACAGACGTGTTCGTGCGCACCTGGTTTGCCGCGCCAAATTGCTCGTTGGTGTTCAGCACGAAGCGGCCCTCACCGATCGAACTTGACGATAGCCCGTTGAACAGGTTGGTTGAAACGATCGAATTGAAACTAAAGCTATTGCTGGTGTCGCGCTGACCATTCGCAAAGATGTTCTGATTGCCGAGCCCGGCGTTCGTGCCGGCCCCGCTGAGGAAATCCGCGCTGACACCGGGCGACAGAATCGCCAATTGCGTGAAGCTTCCGGTTCCGAGAGGAATATTCTCGATGAGATCGCTTCCGAGCGTATAGCCGTTGGTGGTGTCAGTCTCATTGAGCAGCGGCGAGCCGGTAACGGTAATCGAGGAACTCACAGCTCCGGGCTGCAAGGATCCGTTGACAGTGGTTGTCAGGTTTCCTCGAACCTGAACGTGTGAGTGAACTTCGGTCTGAAATCCATCCCTGGTGAACGTAACGGAGTACGTACCCAAAGGAAGATCAATGAATTCGAAAGAGCCGTCACTCTTGGTGGTCTTTTCCAGTTGCAGGTTTGTGCCAAGATTCTTAACGGACGCTTTGGCGCCCTGTACGACCGCTCCCGAGGCATCCGTCACTGTGCCGTTGATTGCTCCCAATGTCTGTTGCGCGGAAGAATTGGATCCCACGAAAATTAAAAGCAAGAATGCTGCCAGTGCAGCGTTCAACTTCCTTAGCATGGATTCCCTCCCCAGTTGAGGTAAACAAGAATTTCGACGAAACTTTGGCCCGTCGACCTGGGAGGGTTGAAGAAATTACCCGGCAATTTTGGTTGCCGGCTCCGGCTAAATTACTTGGGCCAACCTGACTAAGAACTGGAAGACATGTATGGACCGATGCACCCCGTATCGCTTGGCGTGAATCTTATCCGAGGAGACATTGAATCGACAAGCTGAAAGATTCAATGCAGTCAAGGCAAAAAGGCGCGAGAGGCGGGATTTCCAGAGTTTTGCCTCTTCTCCAGTGCTTTTACACTACCCTTGGATTGTTTACTCTGATTCGGCCATGTGGAATGTAAACGAACGCTTTGGCAAGAAGGCCATCGACAGCCTGGCGGCGCGGGGCTTTGGCGTGGGCAGCACGCGCGGCGTCGTCCGCGGAGAAATGCGCGGGCTACAGAAATTGTTTTTGACCGACGAAGGCTTAAAAGTGCCGGCGCTGGGTACGCACCTCGAAACCCTTCGCAAGTTCAACGAAGAGTTGCGCACCGCGCTCGGCGTGCCAACCTTCCACGAATCGGGCCAGTCATTTGTCGGGGCCCAGGTTCTAACTGCCCGGAAGGCGGCGAGATGACAACCCTATTGATTTTTTCCGTAGTTCTTCTGAGCTTCGCCAACGGAGCTAACGATAATTTTAAGGGCGTAGCCACCCTATGGGGATCGGGTCTGACCACCTATCAGCGTGCCATAGCCTGGGGCACTGGCTTCACATTTCTGGGTTCACTTACAGCTATATGGCTTGGCAGCGCCTTGGCCGCAAAATTCAGTGGAGCAAAACTGGTGGACAGCAGCATTGCCACTCAGCTCCCTTTTCTCATCGCTGTCGCGCTCGGGGCCGGTTGCACGGTATTGCTTGCCGCGAGACTTGGTCTGCCCATCTCCACTACCCACTCCATCACGGGTGCTCTTGTCGGAGCCGGTGTTATGGCGGCGGGGTTTTCCCACGTCAAGTTTGCAGCCTTGGGCAAGGGGGTCCTCCTACCTTTACTTTTCTCTCCAATCGTCGCGCTGGCTCTGACTGTGGCCGTTCAGCTACTGCTCAACCGATTCGGCTGGCAGAAAGGAGTCAGTGACTGCGTCTGCGTGGACGAACCGAAAACCATGATGATGGCACCGGGCGAGTCCGCGAGTTCCATTGCTATTATTGCTTCGCCTTCCCTGCGTTTGGCACCTGCTGCGGAATGCCAAACAGGCACAGAAATGGTCCGGTTCAGCCTCGCTGAGGGGGTGCACTGGTTTTCAGGAGCTGCGATCAGCTTTGCGCGGGGCCTGAACGACACACCCAAACTGGTTGCCGTGCTATTGGTCGCCGCGGCTTACAACGCGAGATTGAACTATCTGGCTGTTGCAGTGGCCATCGCAATTGGAGGAGCACTCGGCGCAGCGCGGGTTGCCCACACAATGAGCAAAAACATTACGCCGATGGCCACGCGAGAGGCGGTCACCGCTAATTTGGTGGCGGCGACGCTGGTGACCCTTGCTTCACCGTTCGCCCTTCCAGTATCGACAACGCACGTCACGTCAGGCGGAATTTTTGGCATCGGCTTACTCCGCAGAGAAGAGGCCAACTGGGGTAAGGTGCGTGAGATCCTGCTAGCTTGGGTGGCCACGCTTCCCTTAGGGGCGGTATCGGCATCGCTCATTTTCACACTGCTCCAACGCTGGCATTCCTAATGCGCCGAGACTGGTTTCCGAAGGAAGCCGGCCGCCCTATACCAATCACATGTCCGACAAGGGTTTGTCGGGCACTTGCTATCGGCCTGGTGTCATGGTTTCTCGGCATGAGCATGTGACCTACCCGGACTTTTTCTTGTCAGGCACTTCCTTCGGAAACCAGTCCCGAGACCAACCTGAGTCATTGGCCTAGCTTTACCAAGGATCAGCAAGCGTCGCGCGGAACTGGTGGGCCTAGTAGAAGCAAAGCGCGGTTCTCGGATTTGGTAGAGCAATCGGTTCCCGTTCTTCCTCCTTATTTGGTTGCGCAGCTTGCGCCCTCAGGAACATACGTGGAGGAATTCCCGGTGAAGCAGCTGTGAATGAAGTCGTCTTTGTAGTCTTTGCGGGTGGAACCCGTCACATCCGCCTCGTTGACTTGCTTGAATTCGAACTCAATCGTTCCGTCCGGTGAAACGGTCGCGAGTAAATAACCATAGACATCCGTGAGGTGCTGCGCTGAGCCACTCACATCTGCCGGTAATCGATACCGCGGGGCCCCGGCGGTTCCAACGATCCAACCAGGGAGAACCTCGTCAGGATGCCCTCGCCTGCAGGCCGTGTTGTAAACGTTGTCCATGAGGAAGTGCGAGTGACTGGCCAATACGTATACGTTCTTATGGGTTTTCTTGCGGAACTCAACGAGCCATTGATACACCTTCCTCCCACTCTCGGTTCCTTGAGCACTTTCGTTCATGCTGTGGCCGGCTGACAGGCTGTCCGGTAGCGCGTCGTGCATTCCGAGAACCACGCTCCGCACCTCGGCATTCTTCGTATCCCTGTCCAACTGCGCGTCAAGCCACCTCATCTGTGCATCGTCGAATTGCTCTTTTGCTGAGTTATCGAGCGTAATGAAATCCACACCTTTCCGAGTCCAGTGGTAGTACGCTCGCAATTCATGATCAGAAGGATCGTCAGCAAGCCTCTGTTTCGACAGTTCCGGTGCGTTGTACCAATCCGCGAATTGCAGCAGTGCGTCTGTACGGGTCTTTGGTGGTATGAGTTCGTGATTGCCGAGCGCCAAGTATACTGGCAACTCCTCGAACGGCTTAAGCTGCCGGTCGATGAAGTCCTTCCACGCGGAACTCTCATAAGAGATGACATTGATAGTTGGATTTCGGGCTTTGATATCTTGATCAAAATCATAGATGGCTCGGTAGTCTCCCAAATGCCAGTAGAAGGCGGCATGCTCTGCACGCACCTTTTCCGCGATTGCTGGCATGACTACGTCGCCGCAATTTCTTGAGTCACCTGAAACCGCGAAATGCCAAGTCTCCGAACTCTTCCTTTCTTGTGCATGGTTCGATTGGGCAAGCGCAAATGGAGTGATGAAAAGCACCATTCTACAGCAGGCGCTCAAATGGAATCCTCGTCCCGGTGTACGCGTTGGTTTCACAATTCCTCCGCTCTTAACTCTGATTCAGTCTATCAATTACGCCGACTCACGGTTCGGTGGCCAGAGTATTTTCGTCGGCGCCACGCCGGCCCACTACTTCTCAGAATTCCAAGAGGCAAACCCAGCTGCAAGTCCATGACCGTCAACGCCTGCGCTTCCGCCACAATACGCGAACGTACCTCATCCGCCCACTGGAACCGCCCTACCTAACCCACTGAACCCACGCGCCCACCGCCCCACAACCCGGGCGCTCTGTATCGTCTCCCCCACCGGAACTCATCATCGTCTCGTCAGCCCGCGAACCTCTCTTCGCGCTAATCACGAACCTCTAATCACTAACCACTGAAGTCATGGCAATTCTCATCGCTCCCGCTCGGCGAAACTCGCCGCTCACTCCGCCAAAACGACCTGCTCGTGGAACCCACATGCTCGCAAACCATGAAAGGCCAACCCGAAGAATTCCACTGCGCACTCCGAACGCAAGACTTCACCGCAGTGATCGATTACGCAAGCTGACCCTCACGGTTGGACGTTGGTGACGCCAAGAGCGCCGGGCTTCGGGAAATGCTTTTCGTACCAAGCGATCGAACGGTCGGTCCAGTCGATCTGGTGATTGACCTCTTGCAGTCCGTGGCCTTCTCGAGGGTAGCGGACGAATACAGCCTCCGTGCCGACGTCTTTCAAACCGATGAAGAATTGCTCAGCCTCGGCGATCGGCACGTCGTTATCGTTTTCGCCGTGAATAATAAGGGTCGGCGTGTGGGCTGCGGACACATATTTCAGAGCCGAGCGCTTCCAGGCTTCATCCATCAGCGTGCCCTGATGCAGGAATTGGCCGAATTCCATTTCTTCATATTGGTTGTAGTAGGTCATGTAGTTGTAGCTGACCAGATTCACGATTCCGGCTGTGGGAATCGCTGCCTTGAACTCATTCGTCTGGGTGATGAGCCATTCGGTGAGTTGGCCGCCGTAGCTCACACCCTCGATACCCATGCGCTCGCGGTCGATCCAGAGATTTCGCCGCACTGCTGCGCTTACCCCGTACAAAATGTCCTGGGCTTCGTTTCCGTTCTGGTCACCGAAGACCGCATCGGCGAATTTCTGGCCATATCCGGTCGAACCTCGGAAATTCACGTTCAGCACCGCGTAGCCATGCGCCGCAAAGACTTGATTGCGGAAATTGAAAGCCGGGCCGTTCTGTCCATGGGGGCCGCCGTGAATATTCACGATGAGCGGGTGCTTTGAACTGGCGGTCATGCCGATTGGCCTGGTCAGAAAGGCTTCGACTTCGAACTTATTGTCGTTGCTGATGAAAGTAAGCGATTCAACCTCACCCAACTGCTTCGCCGGCAGTACGTCTCCGTTCAGGTCGGTGAGCTTTTTTGACACGCCGCTTCCGGTCTTCTGGTAAAGCTGTGGCAAATCGCTTGGCGAACCGTAGGTGAAGAAGAGCCCGCCATCTTTGCTCACCGAAAAGGAAAAGACACCCCCTCTTTCCCTCACGACATATTGCGCTGTACCGCCGCTTACTGGCAGACGCATCAGCACATTGTTCCCGCGCTCCTGCAAAGTGAAATACAATGCGCCGCTATCCGCTGACCAGCGCGGCGCGCCTTGCCGGTTGTCGACTGCCGCTCCGATTTCCCGCCGGTTGCTCCCGTCGGCATTCATCACCCAGACGTGGGTGTCCTCCATCGTGGTCTCGCGGTCGGTAATTCCGCGCCGGGTTCCGCGATAAGCAATCTGTTTTCCGTCCGGGGACCAGATGGCGTCGTACTCGTTGTATTCCGTGGCGGTAAGGCGCTGAATGCTTCCGTCGGCCACATTCAGGGTGAACAGATCGTAGTTGAAGAATTCATCCTGATTCGGTTCGCGATTCGAGCCGAACAAAATCTTCTTGCCATCCGGCGACCAGTCGACGGAATGCTCGTCGAATTCACCCTGCGTCAGTTGCTGCACCTGTTTTGTCGCCGAATCGACGATAAAAATATGGAGCCGCTGATTGTCGTTGAAGCGGGTCATGCCCTCGCCGGCGTCGGGCTTGTAAAGATAGCGAGTAATCACCATCGGATCGCCGCTAGCTTCGGCCGCTCGCGGATCTGGCGTCGAGGAGACAAATGCAATCTGCTTGCTGTCTGGGGACCAGGAAATCTCGTTGCCTGCGCCCGGAAGGGGACTGTTTGTTCCACGCACCTCGGCCAGAAACGCCACCTCCGATCCGTCCGGCCGCACGACGAACAATCCACTCTTGTCTCCCTGATGCCCCGAAAAAGCGATCCACTTGCCGTCCGGCGACCACACTCCGCTTCCGCCGCCGTCCTTGTCTCCCCCGACACGCACGGATTTCTGGGTGGACAAATCCAGGATCCACAGTTGACCGTACGGACGCCCGGGCCGGTCCCGCATGACGGCGGTGTACGCGACGCGTTTCCCATCCGGCGATGCAGCCACTCCGCCGACCGACCTTAACCGCAACAGGTCACTGCTCACGAGTCCCTGCGGATTTGCCGCTGCCGCTAGGCCGAGCAAACTAATGGCAACCGCCATGGTCAGAGCTCTCATGCCCCAGCTCAAGCACCTTGATGATACTGATACTCGCATTAGTCACCGCCTCCTGAGCGCATCTCAAACTCATTTCGCCCCGCCATCCTAGGCACCTGCTACGGGTTCGTCAATCAGTCCTAGTATTGGCGAACTGGATTTAGCTACATCTTTAAAATTCAAAATATTTACCAACCCTGCAAGCGCCAACCAGCGTCGTGGATGCGGCCTCTTTCGACCTGCACGTATGTCTGAAGCACATCCTCCAAGGCCCCATCGAATCTGCATCGGCTTGTGACGACCTCCTAGTTGGAATCTAGGCGCGCCACCTCACAACGAGAATGCCTGTTCCCGGGAGATTGCCTTCTGGGGGTCTCGGGAAGGGGATGGCGTTTGAGTCCCCTTCCCCAGATAGATCTGTAGAAGCGCGGTCCCCATTCTCACCGTTCCCTCGTTCACAATAAACTGTACGGTTACACCCAGAGTTTCTGCCGGGTGTTTCCGCTCGCTTTGTTGTTCGAATTCCTCGGGAGGTCGTTAGCCCAAAGCCGAGTGCGGTCGCTGCCGATTGTAATACTCCTCGATGAACTCTTCGATGTTCGTGCACAACTGCTCTAGGTTAATGAGCGCACTTCCGTCTCTTCCTCTGCCCGTTCCTGTTGCTGCAACGACCGGTAGAAAATAGAAAAGCGGCAGGCTGCCCAAGTCCATCGGGCGCCCGCCGCTTGTTCGATGCTTAGTTGACGACTGTGACGGTCAGCGGAACGCTCTTTACCGCCGCGCTGTTACCGGTTCCCACTGTCGCGGTAACGTTGATCGTGTACGTTCCCGCCTTCACGTTGTTCGAGTTTGAGTTGGAACCGCACCCGACACCGTAAAGCATCACTCCCAACAAGCAAAGCACGGCAAATGCACTCTTCAGTCGGCGCCGCATGCCGAATGGGAACAGGAATCCTGCAAGAACCATGGTTGCCAGCGTTCCTCTCCAACGGTTCGTTCGGGTAACGCTCGCCACCAGATTGCTTGTTGTGAAAGTTACCGCGACCGCCGTCGGATTTACTCCATCCAGCGTGACACTAGACTTGGCAAAGCTGCAGCCGAGTCGGGCCGGCAGATTTGTGCAAGCAAGTTGCACTGTCTGGTTGAATCCACCAAGCGGAACAAGGTCCACGTTCCCTGCTGAGGCCAATCCAGAGCGGACAGTTATGGCTGTTGGAAACGCTTGCAGGGCGTAGTCCATGACCTGTTCGGCGATCACGTTGGAGGTGGACGGCGTAAGCACGCTATCGCCAGGGTAGGTGGCCGTGATGTTGTGAGGCCCGCCTGCCAAGGTCTTGATGGCGAGCACAGCGTTGCCATTCGCATCCAGCGCGGCGGTGCCGACGGTGGCGGTTCCGTCCAGAAAGGTGGCTGAGCCGGTCGGCAGGTGCTGACGAACGTCGGAGCTCACGTTCGCCGTGAAGGTAATTGTTGTGCCCGCGCTCGCCACCGGGATGTCTACGCTTAGGGATATGTTGGTTGGCGCGTTAGGATTCACCGGAAAGTTGTGATAGGTCTGCGTCGACGGGTTCACGTTGGCGTCGCCACTATAGTCGGCGCGAATCAAGTGCATTCCCCCACTGCTGAAGGTGACCGGAACGTCGTAGGAGGAGCAGTACTGCGTGCTTACGGTTCCTGACCCCAAAGCCTGCGGAGTTCCTGTCGTAAGGTCTGTAAACGTGATGGTGCCACTGTAGTCGGCGCAGGCAAAATTGGACAGGGCAATCTGTCCTGCCAGATGTACTGGCACGCCGATCACAGGAGTCCCGATGGGAAAGAAATCCACGATCGCGGAATCCGACTTCGTCACAGTGAAGTTGAAGCTTCCGAAACTGCTTGTGAAACTGTTATCTCCCGGATAGCTGGCCGACAGTTGATGCAGGCCAGCAGGAATGCCCGGCGCCAGTGTAGAAATACTGCTGGACTGGCTGGTGGCGGTGGTCCCCGGGGCGAGCAGCGTCGATTTTTCGCCGTAGTTCAAGACGATCGGATAAGCGGTCCACACTCCCGAATTGTAATCGTACTTGGAAGGCTGGACGGCCACCCCATCGTTGGCAAGGTTGATCGTGCCGGTGGGATATCCCTGGTTCGACAGTCCGGCAACGGCAACGCCAATGGGCACTGGCTGCCCAAACTGTATGGTGATAGGCGAATTGTTGATGGAGCCGCCCCCAATGATGCCCACGAAGGTCTGGCTCGGCTCTGGAGTTACGGTCACATTCACCGGTCCGGAAGTGCTCGCGTAGTACTTCTTGTCTCCGGAGTAGCGAGCCGTAACGGTCATAGAGCCGCCGGGCACGCTGTCGGTTGTGATGTTAGCCGTGCTCGAGGAAGCCGCGATAACAAGTGTTCCGGTTCCCGAAGCAATTGCGTTCCCGCTCGGGTCGGTGGCCAAAAGCGAAACAGTGCCTGTCGGCGCAGCGCACGAACTACCGTTGCTGCAGTTTACCGAGGCGTGCACGTTGACCGGGCTGCCGTGGACAACGGTTGTGCTCTGCCCCGAGCCGAGAGCAAGAGTGGTGGCCGAGCTGATAGCTGTTGAAGCAGCTTGCCAGTTTTTGACGAGTGCGTTTGCGTCAAACGAGCCCAAACCTGTAGCCAGGTCATAGCCGACGCCAGCCGAGTAGCCCACCGTGTATTGCCCGGAAGGATCGGGCACCTTGTTATCGCCGTTGACCGTGTCGTGGTAGACGCCTGGAATCGCCGCTAGCTTATAGAAGACATAGTTGGCGATTCCTTGGTGTTGCCCGCCAAGACTCTGATTGACGAGCGCCATGATCCCAGCCATCGCTGGGCTGGAGGCGGAAGTTCCACCGAAGGCGAAGAAGTAATCACCCTGGCTGCAATATCCATAGAGGCAAACTAGATAGCCGTCGTGTCCTGCAGCGGTAAGTGACAAGTCAGGAAGGTCCCGCTTTCCGTCGTTCGGAACGCCCGTGGCCGCTTGCCAGTCGGGTTTCGAGTATTTGCTGCTTACGCCGCCGCTCCCAGCCCATAGACCTACTGCCGTCGGGTCGTTGCTGCTCTCGTTCCACACCTTTTCCGGAATGTAGCCGAGTGCGGAGAGGCCCGTTGTCGGATCCGTGTCCGTCACGCTGCGCCAATAGAGATCGGGATTCGCTGTGTCGTCAAACTGAGTGCCGCCGACGGAAACGTTATACGGGGTGGAAGCAAGGCCGTTGACTGCCAGGGTCCCCGAAGCATAGGAACCGCCGCCGGGGACATCGCAGCCTGCGCCGCCGTTGTCACCCGCTGATACGAAGGAAGTAATACCCTGGGCAGCCGCCTGCTGCCAGAGTGCGTTATAGAAGGAGTTGCCCGAACCAAGCGACGCTTCGCACGAGCCGTAGCTGGTGCTCATCACTGGCGCCAGGTTGTGGTCCACGATGTAGGCTGCGGAGACGTCGATACCATCGGAGAAATTGCTCTGGGAAACGACGAAGAAGATTTGCGCCATAGGAGCAACAGCGCCGGACCAGGTCACGTCCAGCATGGCTTCTGTGAAGTCCCCACCGATTTGCCCAGGGTCATCTCCGTTCACGATGACTTGAGGATCGTTGGCGGCCAGTCCGAGCAGCGAGCGAAATTGCTCGATATCGGGAATGCTGATGTTGCTGCGTCCGACGATAGCAATACTCTGGCCCGTGCCGTTGATCCCAGCGTCGTAAAGCGGTTGCACGTTGTAGATTTTGGCGAAGTCCGCGGGCGTAAGGTAGTGTGTCCCATCATCAAAGGTGAAATTGGTGCCTTTCTTCTTGAAATGAATCTTGGTTCCAAGATAAGCGGAGGAGGCGCGTGGGTCGCTATGCAGCCGTACGACACCCTTTACAACGGGTTGCAGAGCCGCGGGGATCTGGATGTCTGTCGCGTTGGAAATGAATTTATTGGCATTGTATTCGTAAGAGTGCATCTGGGTAGAAAACGCGTTTTCCACCTGAGCCACCGTGCCGCTGAAGACGACGAAGCGGCGGCTCTGCGATACTTCGTGCACCGTGAAGCCCTGCTGCTCGAGCCACGCTTGAACTTTTGTGGCGTCTTCAACCGCTACACCATAGCTTTGCCCGAACTGCGCGGGTGTAAGCCACTTGTGGAAGCTGGGTGACGATGGATCGTGCAGGTCGCTGACAAGTTGTGCCGCGGCCTGTTCCTGGTCTGCGGTCGGAGAGAGTTGCAGGATCATGCGTCCCAGGTTTTGTCCGCCGTTCATTCGCCCGGTATCGACACTTCGTTTGACCAATGCAGGTGCGGTATTGGGCAACGTTACGCGTTCCTCATTTTTGATCTGGCCCGTAATGCGCGCTTGCGAAACTGACTGCGCTCCTGCCAAGTTTCCCCAGAACATCAGAATCAATAGACTGAAATTTCCTGAAAATCGAACGATTCGATTGAAAGTCACCAAGAACTGCCTCCTTCATCTCCTAAAATGACGAGCTCATGCCTCTCTAAAACTTCAAAAATATGCCTGACTGAAAACGAGTCGTATCCCTGTGAGGACAAACGAACACAAATTCAAGCCAATGCTTGAGAATGACCTGCGACCCATTCGCTTCCGGAATGGTCTGTTTGGATCGAGGCGAAACTCCTCCTCAAGTGAATTAATGCATCGGAGCGTGAACTGCGATAAATCGTGACGTACACTTTACCCGCAGGAACACCGAGGCGTGACGTCGAGTCAGCTGAAAATAAAATTCCATTGCGAATACACAGCTCAAATTTCTAAAGCGTCCTCTCGAACACACCAGTCGCGGGGTAGCACGCAAGAACCTGGCACCGAACCCAACCTTGAAAGCCTTTCACAACCGTAGGCAAGCTGTCGTTGCCCCAGAGCAATGAACGCCAGTCAGGAGCGGCGGGCACCTGTACTTAACAAGGTCGAAAGCAGGTCGTCAGCGGAATGAAGGATTATCGCCCCGCGGTCTTTGCGGACGAGACCCCACCTTTGCCATTGGCTCAGAATCCGGCATGTGGTGTACGGCGTAATATTCGCGGTGCTGGCCAAATCCTCATTGGTCACGCGAAGTTCCACCCCGCCCGGCACTTTTTGACCGACGGTGCTCGCCAAGCTAAAGAGAGCTTGAGCCAGGCGTTCGGGTGCCGTACGAGAGGTCACCGTGCCGTGCGCGTCGGTGTACCATGAAATATACTCGGCAGCGATTTCAATGCAATTTTCAAGCAGTACTGGAAAACGCTTGCTGAGAACTCGGATTGCCGCCCGGTCCCAAACGAGCGCCGTGCAATCGTGAACTGCCTCGACGCTGACGATATACGTCGCGCGTTTTTCGCGAAGTGCCAAGCCGCCGAAGATGCTGCCTGGAGCGATCCACATAAGAAGTATTCGCTTCCCATTGGGGGTGACAAGAAAATAGCGGGCGCGGCCTTTCCAGAGAAGACACAAGTGGTCTGCCGGCGCGCCTTGGCGAGTCATGACGGACTTCGGCGAAAAGTGGCGCTGCTTTGCCCGCTCTAAGACCAATTCCATCTCCGACGGGCGTAAGCCTTCCAGAAATCGCGATTTTACTTCGAGGCCAGCAGGAGGTGGCGAGGCAGGCATGGATTCTCCGTCGACTAGCGATACGTCCCCGTTGCGGCTAGTGTAACTCCGGCGGAGGAATCTTAACAGTTCGCGCCTGCGGAACACTTGGCTTCAGCCGCCCGCCTGCAAAATCCACGAACCGCACTGATAAAATCTCCTCAAAACCGCATGTCTTGCAAGGCGACCTATGGGAAATTAGGGTACGGTGGCCAGTCCGGATGTGCGGGTCCCCGATTAGCCCCGATGCAGGGACTGAGCAAGACTTATCAGATTTTGTTCTTGTTGTTCACTGCGGCACCGAGTGGCTCAGGAAGCGCTTGGTAACGTGGCCAAAAACAGCAGCGCTGGGGAAGCGCAAGTTCAATTCAATGCGAACGCCAATGGCATCAGCCTGGAGCCTAAACCTTTCGGTTAACAGCCACTTGAGTAACTTAATCACGATTTCGCGGAGCGAAGGTTTTCCGAGGAGAATCAAGCAGCTGCGATGAAGCGCGAGAGTCAACTTCTCTTCCGTATTCACCTTTTGTTCGTGGTTTTCCAGCGTTTTCCACGACTAGCGTGAAAGTGGCGTGACAGCCAACCCTTCGGGTACGAACCGAACGGTTGAGGCCAGTACTCCGGGGGCGATATCCGGAGCCCGGCAACGTGTCTGTAGAAAGCCATTCTCGGAGATAATCACTTTTGATGCGACGCTCAGATCGTCGAGCTTGCGCTTTAACTGTTCAAGCTTCTGTCCAGCCTCACCGAGCTTGCCTTCTGCCGTGAGTCGCTGGCAGTCGGCGGGAAGCCCGGTCCACCCGGTTGTCGGCGAACTTTTACACAACGAGGGGAACGGGCAGGGCTAACGGAGGAATTCGCCGATGACTTTCGCACCGCTAGAGTCTACAACGGATAGCGGCTAAGCCAGCCCAAGCGAGCAAAGCCAAAGCAGGGACATCGCTAGTCTTCGAGTGTGGGCAGAGTCTTCAGCACTTCTGCGGCCCTCGGCCGGTTGACTACCGGATCGTCTTTGCGGATTTTGCCGTCCCGGAAAATCAGTACTCGTTTGGCGAATTGCGCGATGTCGTGCTCGTGCGTAACCAGGACGATGGTCAACCCTTTGTCATTCAGGTTCTGGAAGATCTCCATGATCTCGACCGAGGTGCGGCTGTCAAGATTGCCCGTGGGCTCGTCGGCCAACAGCATTGGAGGATGGTTCACGAGTGCCCGTGCGATGGCTACCCGCTGTTGCTGTCCTCCCGACATCTGCGAAGGGTAGTGGTCCGCGCGGTTGGCAAGTCCCACCATGGCCAACGCCTCGGCAGCTCTTTTTTCGCGCTCTACTTTACTGATCTTCGTGTACAGCGCCGGCAGCTCCGTGTTCTCGAGCGCCGTCGTTCGCGCTAGCAAGTTGAAGCCTTGGAAAACAAACCCAATCTTCTGGTTCCGAATCATGGCTAAGGCCCTTTTGTCGTGCTCGGAAACATCGATCCCTTCGAACAGGTATCGGCCCGAGCTGGGACGGTCGAGACACCCCAGCATATTCATGAAGGTGGATTTACCGCTGCCGCTCGCCCCCATGATCGCCACGAATTCTCCGCGTTGAATTTCAATGCTTACACCGCGCAGTGCGTGGACGCGTGTTTCGCCCAGGTCGTAGTATTTGTGCACTTCTTCGACGCGGATGACCACGCTTGCCGGAGACCCGCCTGGAATCGCATCGATTTGGTTGGCAGCCGGCGTCGTTTTCATGGAGTTGTTTCGTATTACCAGCCGTTAACGGCGTATCCCGGCGGGAGCCTGGGATTTGGAGACCACCGACCGGATAATGACGGCGTCCCCTTCCTTCAGTTCCCCCTTAAGAACCGAATTTACTTCCGTAAATGCATGATCCGTAATTCCAAGAGAAACCTTGATTGGCTCCATCGTGTTATCAGAATGGAACTTCCAAACTACGGCGGTATCACTTTTCGGTGCGCGATTCGGACCCTGCGCTCCGGCCCCCGTTTGTGTTGGGTTTTGCACTCCGACGGCTGCCATCGCTGAATCCGCGGAAGCCTGCACCCGCTCGCTTCCCTCGATCCCATACTGTTTGTACTTCGCCAAGATCTCCTCTGGAGACATGGGAGGTTTGTATCGCAACGCTGTGTTCGGCACCTTCAACGCGCTTTGAACTGTGGCAACAGGAATCGTTACATAGGCGGTCATGCCGGGAAACAGTTTCAAGTCCGGGTTGGCGAACTCGATGATCGTATCGTAGGTGACCACACTCTGTACGGTGGTCGCATTCATTCGAACCTGCTTTACGACTCCTCGAAAGGTTTCTTTCGGAAACGCGTCCACCTTGAACGTGACGGGCTTCCCTACCGCAATGTTGCCCACATCCGACTCGTCGGTCTTGGTATACACCCACATGGTCTTGAGATCCTTGGCGATCGTAAAAATGGTCGGCGCGGAGAAGGAAGCGGCCACGGTCTGCCCCAAGTCGACATTGCGAGCCACAACCGTGCCATCGATCGGGGAGCGAATCACCGTGTAGTCGAGATTGGTCTGGGCGACGCTCACGGCCGCCGCTTTCTGGTTCACTTGCGCTTCCGCCTGCGTAACATTCGCGACCGCCGCATTCACCGCGGCGTTCGCGGAATCATAGTTGGCTTTGGCAAGATCCAATTGCTGCTGGCTTGCCACGCCTCCTTTGGATAGCCCCTCGGCGCGTTCATAGTCTGCCTTCGTTTGCACCAGGCCGGCCTTCAGTTTTTCGAGGTTGGCTCGTGCCGCCACCAGGTTCGCTTTCGCGTTCTCCAAATCCGACTGGGCCCCAAGCAAAGCACCCTTAAACAGCGCGGGATCGATCAGGGCAATGACCTCACCCTTGTGCACAATGGAATTGAAATCCGCGTGCAACTCGGCGATGGTTCCGGAAACCTGCGATCCCACAAGCACCGTTACGATGGGATTTATGGTTCCCGTGGCTTCCACAACGTCGTCAATCTCTCCTCGTTCCACCTTGGCGGTAAAGTGCTGCGCCTGGGCGTTGTGGTTCAGCCCGAATGCGACAACTAACCCGACAACAACAACAACGCCCGCCAAGATCAACCACTGACCTCTTGTTTTCATGAATGGTCCCCGAAATCTAAACTCAACGATACTTCACTCGTAGCGCAGCGCATCGATCGGATCAAGCCGGGAAGCCTTTCGCGCCGGGTAGTATCCGAAAAAGACGCCGACCGCCACCGAAAACGCAGCCGCAACGATAATGGATTCAACCGACATCTCGATTGGCCAATGGAGGGTCTGCCCAACCAAGTAGGATCCGAAAATACCAAACACCACCCCTGCCGCGCCCCCCACCAGGCTGAGCATGATCGATTCACCGAGAAACTGAAGTTGAATGGCTTCTTCCGTCGCTCCCACCGCCACGCGCACTCCGATCTCGCGCGTGCGCTCGGTTACGGAAACGAGCATCACGTTCATAATGCCGATCCCTCCGACAATCAACGAAACCGAGGCAATCGCGATCAAAAGTATGGTGAGCGTCTTGCTCGCATCAAGTTGGGCTTGAATGATGTCTTCGGGATTTCGAATGTTGAAATCATCTTCTTCTTCAGGGCGCAGATGATGACGATCGCGAAGCACTGCTGTTGCTTCCTGTCCGGCGATCTTGACCGCGTCCTGGGACACGGCGGAGCACAGGATGTCGTCCAGCCAGGTTATCCCTTTTAATTTCTTCTGAGCCACTGTGTAGGGCAGGATGATCGTATCGTCCTGGTCCTGGCCGGAAAGCGATAGTCCCTTCGGATGAAGAGTAGCAACGACCTTGCAGGGGAGACTATTCACACGTATCACCTTCCCTATCGGGTCTTCGACACCGAACAGCTGATCCCGCACCGTCCGGCCAATCGCGCACACATCCGCTGCCCGATCCACGTCGTCCTGCGAAAAGATTGCCCCCTGATCGACGTACCAGCGCTTTATCTCGAAGTATTCAGGCGTAACGCCCCGGTAGGATGTGTGCCAATTCTGGTTGCCATAAATCACCTGGACCGGATCGTCCACATTCGGCGAAACGCTCTTGATGAGCGAAATCTGGTTTTTGATGGCCAGAGCATCGGCCATTACCAATGTCTTCGTGTCGTGCGTGCCTGTACGTACACCGTTGACAGCCCGCCCACCGGCTTCGATCCAGACGAAATTGTCTCCAAGATTATTGAGCTGTTGTTCGACGCGAGCTTGCCCCGCCTTGCCGATAGCAACGACGCAGATCACCGCAGCAATCCCGATAGTGATCCCCAGGACCGTCAGAACGCTTCGCATTTTGTTGCGAAGCAGCGCCACCAGGGCAGAGCGAAAAAGGGCCGCGTAATTCACAACTGCCTCCTTCAGACCAACTTCGTGGAGCGGCAACCCACTGCTTCAAAACTCAGAGTCAGCCTCAGCAAGCTTCCGCGCCGGAAACCGTGCACGGGTCCACTTCGGGTCCAAATATCGGTTTCTCGGTGCAGTTCACCGCGCGACGTTGTCTTCAATGCACGACAAGGGTGTTTATACGCTTTGGAACTTCGCCGACATTCACAACGTCCACTAGCTTGAGAGTGGTCGCGTCAATGACGGATACGGATCGGGCTGCGGAATTCGAATCGTAGACTCGCTGACTGTCCGGCGTAAACGTAATCCACTCAGGCACTACTCCCAGGGGGGCTCGATTCGGGGACTGTTGTACCGGCAGTGCGCAATACCCCACGAGTTGGAGGTCGGGCAGCGAATATTTGAAAATAGCATTGGCGACCGTGCTGTTGACCCAGAGAGATTTGCCATCCGGGGCTACGCCGATGCCGTGAGAGGGGGTACCCAGGCGCTCTTCGGCGGTGCCGAATCCGCCAGGCTGATCCGGCAGCACGATTCGCGCAAGCTCCTTGCGGCTGGCAAAATCGACGACGGCGAAGCCATTCAAACCGGAGAGTTGGACAAAAATCCGGCGCGTTGAACCGTCAGGATTCGGTTCGAACGCCATGGGACGGACGCCCAGGTCGAATTTAACCTCCCAGGCAGCTTTTTCCGTGTTCAGGTCAATTACAGTCGCAGCCTTGTTTTCGATTGAGCCGCTGACCGCGAACTTGCCGTCTGGCGTGACGAAAATGTTGTGCACGCTGCCGTCGACGGAAATGCTTTTTGTGCGTTCGAGCGACTTGGCATCAATCACGTCCACCGCGCCAGGATCCGACCGAATGCCCACGAGAACCCTGCCGCCGTTTTTGGTGATGGTCAAATTATTGGGGTGGCCGCTGAGAGCCACCTTCTTTAGAATTTTAGCGGACTCGCGATCCACGACGTCCAGGATGGATTCCGATTCGTTGCTGATGTAGACGCGTTTCCCATCAGGTGAAAAGGTGACGCCATGCGGGAGTTCGATGCCTCCAATCACCTGCACAACCTGATTGGTCGAAGAATCGATCACGTCCACCGTATTGCCGGCGCTGTTGGTTATGTAGATTCGAGCGGCATGGGTCGAGGGCGAACCAACCGAACCCGGTCCGGCTGCGGCGCGCACCCATTGCGCGAGAACCGTCCAATCGGGATCCTCTTGCGAAGCAAATTGCCGGCCTCCGGAATGAAATGCGTCGCCTCCGGCCTCAGGGGCCAGTGGATGCAGCAAGAGTCTGCTGGATTGCGGATTCCCCGGGACAATCAATTGAGATGCGCTCTGGAAATTCTGGTGGGATTGCTCCTCCGTCCAATCGGAAAGGCCGGGCGACAGAGCCGCGAGATGAAAGACTCTATTCGCAGCAGTATGGCAACCATAGCAACGCGCGTGACCTGGCCGCTCTTTGAGAAAGATGGGTTCAACAGTGGATTTGAAGAATTCAAAATTGAGCTCGTTTTTGTTTTGGGCATTGGAGGCCGTTGCTGCGGGCGACGGCCCTGAACTTGTGTGGCGCACCCAATCCGCAAGCATCTGCCATTCGGGATCGCTCTGCGATTTCCAGAATTTGCCACCGCCATGCGCGGGATCACCTCCGGCTTCGGGCGCAAGAGGATGCAGTAGAAATCGGCTCTTCAGCGGTTCGCCTGGTGTGGTCAGTTGCAGCACGACCTCGAAATTCTTGCGGGATTGATCCGCGGTCCACGATGAATTCCCTGCTGATAACGGCTCAAGGCGAAAGCGCGTGTTCAGCGTGGAATGGCAGTCGTAGCAACGCATACCGCCTTCCCGCTGTTTCAGGAAGATGGGCTCAATACGGGTGCTATAAGTCTCAAAATCGAGAGTGGCGGACGGACGATCCCCCGCCTGCTGTGCTGGAGGCGCGGACCTCGCGTTCGCTAGCACGATTCCGCAGCACACTATTCCGAGAAACGCGGGAACAACTGCGGAGAGCCTGACAGGAGAACCGGTTGGCATTCGCCCTCCCTTGCAAGTGGAATTGTGCGTCAGCGGCCGTAGACCAGCAACCGGAACGTTCCAGAAACTGGCGTCGGCTGCGGATGCGGCTGCTCCGATGTGGGCTCGGCAGCGGGAGCGAAGTCGGCCGTGTCTATAAAGAGCTGGTGGGTCTTGGGGTCGAGAACCATGTTGCGGGCGCCGAATTCCGTTTTGACGGTTTCGACCACGCTGAACTTATCTGGTGAATCCTCATGATAAATGTGTAGAGTGCCTTCGCGTGCGGCGACGAAGAGCAGGCCGGTCGATGGTTCGAAGATATTGGTGTCGACCCCGGCGCCAATCGGAAAGGTCTGGATGACATTGCCGGAATCCACGTTCATGATGTCCAGCACTTTATTGCGGCCGCCGATGAACAACCGGTGATGCTGCACGTCAAGATCGATGGCGGTGGCTTCTTCCGCAGGCCCGATGGGCCAATGAGACTTCACAGTGTTGGCCATGGAATCGATGGCAACGACTTCGTTTTTGTCTTCGACATTGTCGTAGATGGTTCCGTGGCCATCGGGGACGGCGTATTCGGGTCGTCCACCGATGGGAATTGTCGCGATGACCTTTTCCGAAGCCGGATCGATCACAGAGGCGTCGTTGGACTTCCCGTTCATGGTGAAAATGTGCTTCGAAGCGGGATCGTAGATAATGCAATCCGGATTGCCGCCGGTCTTGATATGGCTGGTCGGTTTCAGCGTTTTCAAATCGAAGACGACAACTTCATCCGCCCCGCCGTCGCTGATGAATCCGCGGCGCAGATCATCCATGACCACGATACCGTGCACGCGCTTCAGGTCGGGGATGCTTCCGAGAATCACGCCGGTATCGGCGTCGACCACTTTCACTTCCGTATTGTGCGAGATGTACAATCGCCGGGTGGAGGCGACAAAGGTGATGTAGTCCCAATATTCCTTGCCACCCGGCGCGGCGCCGAGTTCGTACTTCTTCAAAAGGCGATAGCCGCCGTCAGGCTGGCCGGCGACTGCCAGTCCGGAGCAAAGAATAACCGCGCTCCAAAGCAGACGTGACAAGGCCATAAAGTTTCCTCCCTGTACCTCGGGCTGATTTAAGATCCTCCGAACGATCCTGCGTCGCCATGTTTGGTAAAGTTCCGCCAGGGTTTCGTCAGTCAACTTCCGGCCACAGTTAGAAACTGGCCTTAATCGCAAATTGAATCTGCCGCTCGGGAACCGTCGTTCTAAGCAAGAAACCCGCGAGGCCGGATATCTGCCCCTCCGGGCCAAAAATATCCGCATTGCCGTCGCCGGGACCCGGGGGGGCAAAGTTAGGATGATTCATGATGTTGAACATCTCCACGCGGAACTGAAGGTTGAAATTTTCGGAAATGCGTTGAATCCGGTTGTTCTTGAAGACGGAGAAATCGAGACTCATGACTCCTGGGCCGTTGATAATGTTCCGGCCTGAGTTGCCGCGAAGATTGAAGCACCTCAAGTCTCCGGCTGGAAGCGGTCCTCCATTGCCGGTTGTAGGGTCAATGTATGTCGGAGGCGCAGGATCGCAATTGGCGTCGAAGAACGCCTGGCTCGGCGCGACCGGGACCCCGAAGCAATTGACATTGACGTAGTTTGTGGGATTGCCCGGATGGGTCGCGGTGCCACAACCGGGTCCTGAGAGCCGGTTCGTATAAGCGAAGTCATCGCTGCTTAGGGTTCCAGCGGGGTCCCCACCCGTGCCCCAGGTCGGAGTAAAGGGAACGCCATCGCTAGCAGTGAAGATAAGTCCGAGTTCCCATCCATCGGCCAGCCAGTGAGCGGGACCTTTCCAGGCTTTCGGAGAAGGCAGATCCCAAGTGCCGTTGATGACTACGGTTCGCCCGACGTTGTAGTCGGCCAAGCCGCGGTTGAGCTTCATGTCAAAAAAATCGAGGCTGGAGATGGAATTCCCGAAGGCGTCACCGGCAACAGTGGCGGAACTGGTATCCATCGTCTTGCCCCAGGTGAATGTGCCCTGCACCTGGAAACCATGGCTCATGCGCTTGGCCAATTGAAATTCGAGGGCGTTGAAATAGGACCGGCCCTCATAAAACATCCCGCGGATGGAACCAAATGCCTGATTGATGGGATTCGGAGGAGCGCATAGGTTGGGATCGTCCGTTGGAGCGTTGGGATCGGTCGCCATGCATTGCGGCGACCAAACGTTGCCTTGGATGTCGACTTTGGGCCAGAGATATCCAGCGGGCGTCTTTGTAGGTAGAACCAGATTGGCTTCGTCAACACGGAAGGGTTGATGAACGCCGCGAGAGCCGACATAGGCGACCATGGCCGCGAGACTGGGGGTGAGTTGATATTGGAGGTTGAGATTCCATTGCGTGACGTAGTTGCGATGGGGATGGGACTCAACGTAAGTGGACCGCAGTTTGTTTGCACTAATCAGGCACTCAGCAACAAGCGGAAACGTGAGTGTCGTACCCGCCGGACAATTCGGATTCGTTGCCCCTGCATTCAACGAAGTATATTGAAAGAAGGGAGCCGACTGCGTTGTTAGAAGGATGAACTGATACGGGAGAGGGAGGACGTCAAACAGTCCGATTCCCCCCCGAACCGCCAACTTTCCGGTCTTCAGAGGGTCCCAGGCAAAACCGACCCGCGGCTCAAAATTGTGGTAGGTCGGGTTATAGAAAAAGGGACCGGTACCCGCGCAACCGCCCGCGACCATCGTGCCGCAAGCGGGCAGAGGATCGGCTAGGTTGCGGAGATTGGCAATCTTGCCGTTGGTTTCGGTCGGGACGGTAGTCATCTCATAACGGAGGCCAAGATTTAGCGTCAAATTTGACTTCCAGCGCCAATCGTCCTGGATGTAACCGCCAATGAGTGATTGCCGAAGATTGCGAGGAGTGAGCGAACTGGCGACGCCTCCTTGGAACTTTTTTGGACTATTAGTCAAAAATAACTGCAAATTGTTGAAGAACCAGATTCCGTTGGGGTCAGTAAGCGCGGTGACCTGCAATTGCATGCGTTCGAAGGCCCCGCCGAACTTAATCGAATGCTTACCACGGGTCCAGAAGGCGTCGTCATAAAGCTGGTAGGAATTCCACCGATACAAATACGTCGGGAGGCCGCCGACACCGCCGGTCATCTGGCTGAGCACACCGTTCACGTTTATCACGGCCGCATTTCTGCCCGCAAAGGCGCCCAGGGAGGTGTCCATCGCAACGGGATTAAGCGCGGTCACGCTAGCGTCGTTGTCCACTCGTTCGTGGTTATACCCGAATCGGACCGCATTGACGAATGTGGGAGTAAAATTGTGAGTCTCTTCGACGGCAACAATCTGCCGGGACGAAAGGGTGGAAAGTCCGACATTGCCAAACGGATCCGGGGAATTGTACGATGTCTTGTCATAGAGATAGGTACCAAACAGGCTGTCGTTTTCTGAGAACTTATGGTCGATGCGGGTGGTGAGATAGTTTTCGTTTACAATCTGTTTGCCACTGAAAACGGTCGCACACGTGTCGGCGTTCGGAGCACAATCCGTGGGCAACGGCACAGGATAAAGTGCGAGATATTTTGCGACTTCTGGATTTACTGTGACCGGCGTGAGAATTCCATTTGCGTCATGAATATTGCCCAAGCGGGCCTCGGGCGACGGCACGGTATTTAGATTGGCGATGCCTTTGGATTGTCGAATCCCTTCATAGTCAAAGAAGAAAAAAGTGCGGTTCGGTACGATTGGACCGCCAATGTCACCCCCGAACTGATTACGGATAAAATTCGCCTTCTTAGCGCCCGCAGTTTCGAAATAATTCTTCGCGTCCAGAGTACTGTTCCTGAGGAATTCATAACCGCTGCCATGGAACTGGTTGGTGCCCGAGCGAGTGATCGCGTTGACCACACCTCCCGAAGTCTTGCCGTATTCCGCGGAGTAGTTGCTGGTCAGTACGGAAAACTCCTGAATCGCATCCACACCAAGATTGCCGCCGAGGACGCTGCCCGGAGCGCCGTTCGCGTAGCTATTCAGGCTGACGCCGTCGAGGCGGTAATTGTTTTGCTGTGGGCGAGCGCCGGAGATAGTGAGTTGCTGGCCGAAGCCGCGATTCCCGCGATCAGACCCAGTTGCGAAGCTCGGCTGGGTTTGAATCGTTGAAACGCCGGGTTGAAGGGCTGCCAAGTCGGTCCAGCTACGCCCATTGAGAGGCAGTTCACGGACGGTGTTGGCGGTGACGACGGCGCTGATGTCGGAACTCTGGAGCTGGACGTCAGGAACCTGCGCTGTAACTTCAATCTTGTTCGAAATTGTTCCGACACGCAGCGTAACATCGACGGTGAGCTGCGAGCCAACTGACATTGTGACACCATGGCGTGTTTCTGAGTTAAAGCCGGTGGCGCTAATCGAGATCTCGTACGACCCGGGAAGTAGATTCACAGCCGTGTAAAAGCCGTCCGCGTTGGTGGTAACCGTGCGTTCAACGCCGGTCGCAACGTTTTTGATGACCAGCTTCGCTTGAGGGATTCCAGATCCGTTAGGGTCTGATACGGTTCCCGAGAGCCTTCCTCCCGCGACCTGGGCAAGAGTGGGTGCGCAAAAGACGATGGCAAGTATCACGAAAGCAGCGGTCGTGCGGCCAAACGAATACAAGCTAGCGGTTTTTTGAGAGAACACAGGCCCACCTCCACGTTGGGCGGAGCCTAGTGTATGGGAGCCGCGGATGCCTTAACCCATGATTAATTTCTGTTTAGATGGTTCGGGAGCGTTAATTTTGCCCACAGGAATCAACGGAAGAACCACGGTAAAACTAGAGCCGACACCCAGATTGCTGGTGCACTCGATAGTGCCTCCCTGCGCGCGCACGATTGCTTGGGCAATGGCCAAACCCAACCCGCCGCTATGGGAATCGCCCGCGGTGGAGGGCGCTGCCCGGTAGAAGCGCTCGAAAATGAAGGGCAAATGTTCGGGCGCAATACCGATACCGTGGTCCTGAAAGCAGGCTCGAATCTTGCCGTCCACTTGTTCGAGAGCAACGTGGATAACGCTTTTCTCGGGTGAATACTTGATCGCATTGTCGAGGAAGATTAGGAAAAGCTGATGTAGGAACGCTTCATCGCCAGTGTACGGAAATTCCTGGTCAAGTTGCCGCAGGATGGCAATTCCCTTTCTGCGCGCCCGCGAAGAAACCAGCGCGCAAGCCTCTTCCAGAACTTCGTTGATATAGAGCGGTTCAGACTCCAGATGTAATTGTCCGGCATCGGCGATCGAAAGTGTGAACAACCCCTCGACCATGCGTGTCAGCTTTTTCAGCTCATCATCAAAGACGGCGAGCGTTTTCTGGTATTCCTCTGCGGTGCGCGGCTTCGAGAGCAGAAGTTCCGTTTCTCCATGAAGGACAGCGATGGGCGTGCGCAACTCGTGGGAGGCGTCGGTGACGAACTGGCGCAACTGGCGTACTGCGGAATCCACGCCGCGAAATAGATCATTAAATGTTTCGGCCAGTTGACCCAATTCATCGTGCGGAGTCGCCACTGGCAGTGGCTCCCAGAATCCCTGGTTTTGCGTAACCCGCTTGGCCATTGTGGCGGCATGCTGCGTCAGATCTGTGATCGGCGCAAGGCTTCGGCCCACGTAAATCATTGAAATTCCAGCCGTGAGCAGCAAACTGATGGGGAATAAAATTAGGACAATCCGCCCGAAGGTGTCCAGCACACGGTTGGTCCCAAATGTGGGAATGGCTACGGCCAAAAAGCGCTTCTGGTTGGCCTGCTCGAACGGAATAATCGCGACACGAATGGACTGCTCTCCGCCGATACTGGCTACCTGGAAGACAGAATGGGAAGCAGCAGGGTCGAATGGCTGCAAGCTGATCGGCGCCGGCAGGTTTTTGGACTTTTGAAGAACGCGGCCTTCCTTATCGAGAAGTTCGAAAAATTCTCCCGGGATATCTAGGCGTTCAATATCATGGGCCTCGGGCTCCGCAGCGACGTCAGCGATCAAAAGCCGGCCTGTTTCCTGCAATTGGTGATTGAGCTGAGAAGGAATTTCGTGAGCGAGTAATCCCCAAAAGGCCAGGTAGGAGGCAACGAGGAGCACGCTGACGACCGTACAGAAGAGAACCATCATCCGGAAGCGAAGAGTTTTGGTTTTCACGGCTCCACAGCTCCCAGGCGGTACCCGATGCCTCGAACGGTGTGGATCAACTTCACAGGGCGGCTCTGGTCAATTTTCTGGCGGAGCCGATTTACGTAGACCTCGACGAGGTTGGTTTCGCTGTCGAAATGCCGATCCCAAACGTGCTCGACGATTTCACTGCGCGTCACCAGGTCCGGAGCGTGCAGCAGGAAAAGTTCCAGCAGCGCAAATTCCTTGGAAGTTAGCGGGACCGCCATCTTGCCGCGTGTGGCCCGGCGGCGGTGCCGGTCAAGTTCCAGATCGGCGTAGTGGAGCTTCGCATTGCCGCTGTGCAGGCCGCGTCGGACGAGAGCACGCACGCGCGCGAGAAGTTCCGCAAGGACAAATGGTTTGGTGAGGTAGTCATCCGCTCCGGCGTCGAGCCCCTCGACGCGCTGCTCCACCAGGCCACGAGCAGTCAACATCAGCACTGGCGCTTCCATTCCCTGCTGGCGCAATTCGCGACAGACTTGAATTCCGCTCAGGCCCGGCAAGCGCACATCCAGTAGAATGGCGTCGTAGGTTACGTCCGTCGTGAGTTCCAGCGCCTTTTCGCCGCTTTCCGCAATATCAACGGCGTAGGAGTTTTCGCGCAGCGCTCGCGCAATGAAACTGGCCACCTTTCGTTCGTCTTCGACCAGCAGGATGCGCATAAGCAAACGTTCCTAGAATAAATCGCAGGCAGGAATCATAGCACTACCCGACGCGAAAACGCCCGCCCGGGCAACCGGGGTTATTTCGAATCGTCACGAATCACCTGGCCGCCCTTCATCACAAATTTTACCCGCTCAAGCTCGGTAATGTCCTTCATTGGATCACCGGACACCGCGATGATGTCGGCGAACTTGCCTTTTTCGATTGAGCCGATGCGATCCTGCCATCCCATCATTTCTGCAGCTACGCTGGTTGCGGCCTGAATGGCCTGGCTCGGAGACATTCCGAACTTGACCAGGTACGCAAACTCGGCGGCTTGCGTGCCATGCGGAAACGGGCCCACGCCACTGCCGAAAGTAATCTTGACGCCGCGGGAAATCGCCAGGCGGCCGCTTTTTTCCCGTAACGCCTGCAGGCTGTATTTTCCCCCGGTGGACTTGGCATCGCGCGCCGTGTAATCGCTGAGGGAGTAGTGGTAAGCCGTGAATTCCAGGTAGATGCCTTTCTTTTTCATCTGGTCCGCGGTGGCTTCGTCGAGTTCGATGGCGTGTTCGATGGTGTCCGCGCCCGCTTCAACGCAATTCCGCAGCCCCTCGCCGCCGAAAGCGTGGCAAGCGGCTTTCTTTCCGTGGCGGTGTGCTTCGTCGACGATAGCCAGGACTTCTTCTTTCGTGAAGGTGGGATCGCTGTTCAAGACGCCATCGGGTTCGAATTCATAATCGGCAGTCGAATGAAACTTGATCCAATCCGCGCCGTAATGGATCTGCTCACGGACGGCTTGCCGCGCTGCCCACGGTCCATCCACCGTCTGATAATTTCTAGGCAAATTTACCTCGGGCGAGCCCAGTATGCCTTCGCCGGTTGCGACCAGTCCCATAGTGGAAACCTGCATCCGCGGCCCCTGAAAGTAGCCCCGGTTGATCGCCCTCTTGATGTCAACGTCGGCGTAGCCGCCCCCATGGCTCATCAGATCGCGCAGGGTCGTGAATCCCGCCCGAAGATCTTTCTGCGCGTTAGCGAGAGCGAGAAGGGTTCGGTATTCGCGTGTGTCATTGATTGGGCTAGCGAATGGCGGCCCACCCGGCTTGATGCCGTCGAGCCCGAAGCCGAATACATGGGTGTGTCCGTCAATCAGCCCCGGAAGCACCGTGGATTTGCTCAGGTCAATCACCTGAGCGTCAGCCGGAATCTGCACCGTATCGGAAGATCCAACAGCTGTGATTTTGTCGTCTTTGACAAGGACAATCTGATTGTCGAGTAGCTTGCCGGATTTGCTATCGAACAAGCGTCCCGCGCGAATCGCGACGACTTTATCGGTCTGCGCTTGTGATGAGCAGGTAATTGCGGAGAGTGCGAGAAGACTAGCCGCAATCCATCGGAAACATTTCATGCGCTCCTCCAGAGATAGCCTTTCGTGATTTGTGGAAGTACAGACCGGCCAAGATTCGTTCTCGTTGCCACAAACAATTTGCGAGGCGGGTGGGCGCGGGCGAACCGCCCATCCGCCTCGGCCCGTTCGAGGTTGTTAGTGCACCTCGAAGACCATAATTTCGGCGTTTGCGGTTCCGTGTTGCGGCACCGCCACGAAATAGCGGTTCAGTTGCGGCACAAGCAGCGCGGTCCTCGCAAGCGGACCGGTCGGAACTCTCCCAAGTAGCTTGTAATTATCCGCGGTGCTTTGCTGGTACACCGACACGTCGCCATCACAAGAGGCGTACAGCCGCTTGCTTGCGGGATCAAAAATCAGGTCGTCCACTCCCTTCGTGATTGGCAGAACGGTGAGCTCTTTGCCCGATTGCGTGTCGATCACAACAATCCCTCCGCTGCGGCAGGCAATGAACAGACGATGATTCGCCTCATCGTAGGCCATGGCGACGTTGGTTTTCGCCAGTGTGATCGGCCAACTTGCAATCAGCGTGCGCTTTTCGCGATCGATGACGTCCACTTGGCTCTTGGCTTTGTTGTTCAGATAAATCCGCGAACTGGACTCTTCCAGGACCATGGCTTCAAGCGTGTCGCCGTCCACTTTCATGTCCGCAACTTTCTTGCCAGCAGTGGTGTCCACGACACTCAACATGGAATACGCCTGGTGTACGTCGCCTCCGCCGTTGTCAATGTAAAGGAATTTCGTGGCGGGGTCGTACCCGATCGAGTCCGCATCTTCGAGAAGCTTGACGCTGGAAACAATCTTGTAGCTTTCACTGTCCACGATTTTCACGTCGCCGACTTCCCCATCGGTGACATAAAGCCGTTTGAGATCTTCGCGGTACAGAATTGCGTGCGGCTTTTCGATTCCAGAAATCCTGTGAAGGAGACTTCCCGTTTTGAGATCGATCACCAATACCGCCTTGTAAGCTTCGGGAGTAGCGAAGAGTCGGTTGCCCGCCAGATCGATTGCAAAATGATCGAAATTTCCCTTCACATCCGCAGGAAGCTTGTAAGTCTGCGCCAGTTTCAGCGGCGCGGCTTCCTGGCTTTGCGTTTTCACGGCAAACAGTCCGCACATCACCAGCAGCATCGCAATCGTTCTCTTCATCTTTTCCCCCGAAGGCTGATTCACTCGCAATTTTGATCCGGATGATTTCCGGGCTCGCGCTACAACGAGCATCCAGCACGACAAAGCATAATATCTATCTGTGCCTAATCGAACTTAAAGCAACATTAATTTCTGTTTAGCCGCCCCGCGAGCCAGAGACTGAAATCCCTTTCAAATACTGCATATCGTTCATATCGGCGCGTCATCCATACGATGCGAGGGGGAAGTGGCGTTGACGCACCTGCTGGTGTGGCGTAGCATCCGCGTGGTTTTGGCAGCCTCTGTATTTTCTTAAAGCCAGTGCACATCCTTCCTCGGAGCGGAACGCATGAAACGCACTCTCTCGATTTTGTCCACCCTGCTGATGTCGCTGCCGTTCCTCGCGGCGGCGCAGGAAAAAACTCCGCTGAAGCTCGTGGCGACCATTTCTTTGCCGGGGCTCAAAGATGGAGACTTCGACCATTTTGCCGTTGACCTTGACGGCCACCGTTTATTCCTTACCGCGGAGGAAAACGACAAGCTCGAGATTCTCGACACAAAATCGAACCAGCGCCAGCACACGATGGAGGAAGTAAAAGCGCCACACGCGATTCTCTTTCGCAAAGATTTGAAGAAGCTGTTTGTAGTTGAGGGCGACGCATCGGCCGTGAAAATCTATGACAGCGAAAGCTACAAGCCGCTGGGCGAGGTAAAAGTGTCCATCGACGCGGACTCCATCGCCTACGATGCTTCGACTTCGTATTTGTACGTTGTAAACGGTGGGCGGGAAGCGCACACGCCGTATTCGCTGATCAGCGTGATTGACACGAACACTGCGAATAAACTTCGCGACATCAAGATTCCATCGGATCACGTGGAAGCAGTCATGTTGGAGAAATCCGGCCCTCGGATGTTCATCAACATCACCGGCCAAAACTCCGTGGGCATAATGGACCGCAACAAATCCGAACTCAGCGCGAAGTGGCCCCTGCCCGTCGGTGATAAACTCAACGTCGCGATGGCCTTTGATGAAGCCAATCACCGGCTGTTCGTCGTCACGCGAAATCCGGGAAAGCTGATTGTCCTGAGTTCAGAAGATGGAAAAGTTATCGCCGACCTCCCGGCGGTTGGCATGGTAGACGATGCCGCTTATGACGCGAAGCACAGACGTATTTATCTTGCGGGCGATGGGTTCCTCGACGTTTTTGAGCAAAAGGATGCGGATCACTATGTGCTGCTAGCCAAAATCCCGGGCGCGTTCCGAGCGAAGACGGGGATTCTGGTGCCGGAACTCAACCGATACTATCTGGCAGTGCCTCATCATGCCGGCAAGGAAGCCGAAGTTCGCGTGTATGACATCCAGCCTTAGATCGCAAAGAATTCCGGTGAAATATGCGACGGCGTGATTTCGGCAGAAGTTCTCTCGCGGCGATTGGCGCTGCGGTCCTCGCGGACACCGCACGAGCCGGGAACAATTCCGCGCCGGGCGATTTTCCCAAGACCTCTGGCCTCACCAGATACGTGGGAGATTTTGTAGTCCGGACGAAATACGAAGACGTCCCCGCGGACGTAATTGAACTCGGCAAGAAATCAATTCTCGACGGGTTGGGGCTGGCACTGGCGGGCTCGCGCGCGGAGAGTGGCCCCATTTCCCGCAAGTTCGTTGAGCAGTCCGGGGCGTGCCTGGGAAAGGCCACAATCATTGGCACTGCGCAGAAAACGTCCCCGCGATTTGCAGCCCTTGTCAACGGAATCTCCATTCACGCCGACGATTTCGACGATACACAACTCGCCGCGGCGAAAGACCACGTGTATGGATTGTTGGTGCATCCGACCGTTCCCGTACTGCCTGCGATCTTCGCGCTTGCGGAACAACGCGCGATCGGTGGTAAAGAGTGGATGACGGCGTATCACCTGGGCGTGGAAGCGGAATGCAAAATCGCGGAGGCAATTGCCCCTCGGCACTACGAGGACGGATTTCACTCGACCGGAACCTGTGGGCCCTTCGGCTCCGCGGCCGCCTGCGCCAAGCTCCTCGATTTCGATCTCTCAAAAACGTTGAAGACCTTCGGGTTAGCCGGCAGCAACTCCGGTGGCCTGCGCGTGAATTTCGGCACAATGACCAAGCCCTACCAGGCCGGACATGCGGCGGAGAGCGGTTTCATTTCCGCCGAACTGGTCGCCCTTGGATGGACCGCGGCGGAGCAAATTCTGGAAGCAGATCGCGGATTCTTCCGCGCGGCCGGAGGATCCTACGATCCAGCCGCAATTATGGGACGTTTGGGAAATCCGTGGACCTTCGCCTCTCCCGGCATTTCGCTGAAGCCATACCCTTCCGGCTCGCTTACTCATCCCGCGATGACGGAGCTTGCGCGGCTGATTCAGCTGAACAACATCGAACCGTCGCAGGTGGAGAAAGTGGATGTAGGCGCCAATCACAATATGACCTCGACGCTCCTCCACCACGATCCCAAGACTGGGCTCGAGGCCAAGTTCAGCATGGAATTCTGCATGGCGATCTTTCTGCTCGAACGTAAAGCCGGACTCGGCCAGTTTTCTGATAAGGTCGTGCGGCGTGCCGATGTTCAAGCGATGATGCGGAAGGTCCACTTTTATGTGGATCCCGAAGCGGAGGGCGAGGGCTTCGACAAGATGACTTCTCTCCTGAAAATCACCCTGAAAGACGGCAAAGTGATCACAGGGCGCGCCGCATTCGGCAAAGGCAGCCCAGCGAATCCGATGACCTTTGACGAGGCTGCGGTAAAATTCCGCGGCTGCGCGGAGTATGCTGATTGGCCGCGAGACAAAACGGACAAAATAATTGCGTTCGTCCGGACGCTGGAAACGGCCGCCGATGTTTCGGCGCTGTCGCCATTGCTGTCCGCGACCACAGGGTGATAGACGACCAATGAAAACGTTCAATATTGCGGTGATTGCCGGCGACGGAATCGGAAAAGAAGTAGTTCCGGAAGGCATTCGCGTGCTCGAAGCCGCCGGAAAGTATTTTGGTTTTGGCTTCAATTGGCGGGCATTCGACTGGAGCTGTGAAACCTACACGCGCACCGGAAAGATGATGCCCGACGACGGCCTGCAACAACTGCGGCCTTTCGACGCCATCTTTCTCGGGGCGGTGGGGTACCCGAATGTTCCGGACCACGTTTCGCTCTGGGGACTCTTGATTCCGATCCGGCGAACATTCCGGCAGTACGTCAACCTTCGTCCTGTGCGACTTTTCGAGGGTATCGAAACGCCGCTAAAAAACTGGAAGCCCGGGGAGATCGATTTCACAATCGTTCGTGAAAATAACGAGGGAGAATATTCGAATATCGGTGGGCGGATTTATCAAGGTACAGAAGACGAAATGGCCGTGCAGCAAGCGGTATTCACGCGCCGCGGCGTGAATCGCGTGCTGCGATTCGCATTTGAACTCGCCCGCGAGCGGAGGAAGCACCTGACCTCCGCCACAAAATCAAACGGCATCATCCACACCATGCCTTTTTGGGACGAGTGCTTTCATGAAATGGCGGCAGACTTTCCGGACATTCGCACCGATCAATATCACATTGACATTCTTTCCGCGCACTTCGTCCGTCATCCGGATTGGTTCGACGTGGTGGTGGGTTCCAATCTTTTCGGCGACATCCTCTCCGATCTGGGTCCGGCGGTCGTGGGGTCCATTGGGATCGCTCCTTCAGCGAATCTCAATCCGGAAAAAGAATTTCCTTCCATGTTCGAGCCGGTGCACGGCTCCGCGCCGGATATCGCGGGCAAAGGAATCGCCAATCCCATCGGGCAGATTTGGTCTGGCGCGATGATGCTGCGGCATTTCGGTGCCAACGAAGCAGCCGACTCCGTTGAACAAGCAATCGCCGCAATCCTGGCCAACGCAAGAGTGCGCACGCCCGATATTGGCGGCAACTCTTCGACGCGAGAGCTTGGGGAGGCGATTGCCCGCCAGGTCAGCGCTCGCTGACGAGATTTCTATGAAATTCAGAAAGTACGTCAAAAAATCAGTGAGCGAGTTTGCCGACTAACATGAAATCAGATCGCAGCGAAACAACCGGCCGCAAAGCGCGAAGACTCTCCCGCCGCAATCTCCTGGAATTGGCGGGATGGACCATCGGCACCGCGGCATTCCCTTCCCCGCGGGTCTTTGCGCTGAATTCAGATGTGCAGGACAAAGCCGCCAAACCCACGGGGCCAGTAATGAACCCGCTGAGCACCTATATGAGCGAGGCGGCCGACAATCCGCTACCCGACGAAATCACCGAAAAGACAAAACACCACATCCTGGACACAATCGCGGCGATGATTTCCGGCTCAACCCTGCTTCCCGGAAGACGCGCGCTGGAATTTGCCCAGGCGCACGGCAGCGACGAAACCTGCACCGTCGTGGCTTCAAAACTGTCGCGCGGAGCGATCGAAGCCGCGATGACCAACGGGATGCTCGCGCACTCCGACGAAACCGACGATTCTCATGCGTCTTCGCAGTCCCATCCCGGTTGTGCCGTGATTCCGGCCGCGCTCGCCGCCGGGGAACAGTTTCACATCAGTGGCACGCACTTCCTCCGAGCAGTCGTTCTCGGCTACGACATTGGCACCCGCGTCACGATGACGCTCGGGAGCCAGCAATTCGAAGCAGAGAGCCACTGGAGCACGCACAGCATCGCCCCTCTATTTGGGGCGGCCGCGGCGGCGAGTTGCGCCGCCGGGCTCAACGCGCAACAGATGCGATGGATGCTGGGATACACGGCGCATCAATCCTCGGGCCTGGGCTCCTGGAATCAAGACACCGAACACATCCAGAAGGCCTTTCACTTCGGTGGAATGACGGCACGCAACGGTGTTACTTCGGCTCTGCTGGTGCAATCCGGCTGGACGGGTGTTGACGATGTTTTCTCCGGCAAAGACAATTTTTTCCAAGCCTACAACCCGAAAGCGGATCCCTCTGGATTACTGGACAAATTGGGCGTGCGTTTCGAAGTTGCCCGCACAAACATCAAGAAATGGCCTGTCGGTTCGCCAATCCAGGCGGCGCTCGACGCCCTGGAGTTCCTGCGCAAAGAGCGGCCGTTTGAGGCCAGTGAAGTGAAACAGTTGGAGGTTCGCCTCGCCACCGACGAAGCCGCCATCGTCAACAACCGGACAATCCCCGACATTTGCCTGCAACATATGCTGGCGGTGGCATTGCTCGATAAGACTGTCAGCTTTGCAACCGCGCATGACCTTTCCAGAATGAAAGATCCCGCAGTACTGCGGGAACGCGCCAAAATCAATCTGGTCCCAGACACGGCTCTGGAGCGACTAATGCCCTTGCGTGTCGCCGTTGTCGAGCTAACCCTCGCGGACGGCACGCACCTTCGCCAGCGCGTGGACAACGTGCGCGGAACTCCTGAAAATCCAATGACCCGCGACGAACTCCTCGCCAAGGCCCGCGATCTGATCACGCCCCTTCTCGGTGCGGAGAAATGCTCCGCGCTGCTTCTCAGGATTTTCGATCTCGAAAACGTATCCGACATTCGCTCGCTGCGGCCGCTGCTACAACTTTCATGATGCGGTGCCGCGGCAATCGACAGGTGATCCCGTGAAGATAGTCGACATTCGCGAGACGGTCGTGCCGATTAAATCGGCGATTCGTAATGCCTTCATTGATTTCAGCCAGATGACCGTCAGTGTCCTCGCTCTGGTCACCGACGTGATTCGCGACGGCAAACCGGTGGTCGGCTTCGGCTTTAATTCCAACGGACGCTACGCGCCCAGCGGCCTCTTGCGCGATCGCTTTATCCCGCGCCTTCGTGCAGCGAATCCTGAAGCCGTGCTCAACGACGTCTCCGACAACCTGGATCCAGCTCGTATCTGGGATGTTTTGATGCGCAACGAAAAGCCCGGCGGCCACGGGGAGCGCTCGGTGGCCGTGGGAGTGCTCGATATGGCCGTTTGGGACGCAACCGCAAAGATCGCCGGCGTCCCGTTGTTCCGGCTTCTGGCGGACCAGTATCGCGGAGGAATCACCGAGAGCAAGGTTTTTGTTTACGCGGCAGGCGGCTACTACCATCCGGGCAAAGATATGGGTGGGCTGCGCGATGAAATGGCGGCGTATCTCGACCTCGGCTATTCCGTCGTAAAAATAAAAATTGGCGGCGCTTCCTTGGCGGAGGACATGGAGCGCATCGAAACCATCCTCAAAATTCTGAAATCTCCCGATCACCTAGCCGTCGACGCCAACGGCCGCTTTGATGTGCAGACGGCGATTGCCTACGCGCGAGCACTCGCGCCGCTCGGTTTGCGTTGGTATGAGGAGCCCGGCGATCCGCTTGATTACGAACTTCTAGCCGGGCTCGCTCCGCTTTACGCCCCGCCCCTGGCGACGGGCGAGAATCTGTTCTCGGTGCAGGATGCCCGCAACTTGATCCGCTATGGCGGACTCCGCGCAGATCGGGATGTTTTGCAATTCGACTGCGCGCTCAGCTACGGGCTTGTGGAATATCTGCGCATCCTGGAAATGTTGCGAGAGCACGGCTGGTCAGGAAAGCGCTGCATTCCCCACGGTGGCCACCAGATGTCTTTAAACATCGCCGCCGGCTTGGGCCTGGGTGGGAATGAATCGTATCCGGGAATTTTCCAACCCTTTAGTGGATTTGCGGACGGCATTCCCGTCGAAGACAGCTATGTGAAGCTTCCTGAAATTCCCGGAATCGGGTTTGAGGCAAAAAACGAGCTGTTTCAAGTGATGAAGGCAATGGTTGAGTAGCCGTTGTCATGTTGTGCCGGGAGGGGATAGGGATGAGCGATCCGCGTGAAACCAAAACATTTACGAACAGGCCGGGAAACATTTCTCGCCGCCGCTTGATCAAATTGGGTGGATTGTCGGGCGCCGTCGCGGCGATTTCTCCGGGCCTCTTAAAAGTTGAGGAGCTTTTGCGTGCAGGCCAGCCTTCGAACGCGGTTAGTCCAATCATGCAGCAACTCAGCGCCTACATGAGCGCAGCAAGCTCACGGGCGCTACCCGAAGAAGTAGTCGAGAAAGCCAAGCAACACATTCTGGATACCTTCGCCGCCATGATTTCCGGTTCCAGTTTGCCTCCTGGCCGAGCCGCGTTGGAATTCGCCCGCGCATACGGAGGAAAGGAAATCGCCACGGTTGTGGCCTCCAAAATCGTTTGCGGTCCGATCGAGGCCGCGTTCGCGAACGGCGTTCTTGCCCACTCCGATGAAACCGACGATTCCCACGGTCCCTCGCGGTCGCATCCCGGCGTTTCCACTGTTCCCGCAGGATTTGCTTCCGGCGAACAGAACTCCATCAGCGGGACGCATTTGATCCGGGCGGTAACTCTCGGCTACGACATTGGCACGCGTGTTTCCATGAGCCTCGGCGGTCCCGGCTATCAGGCGGCCACGCACCGGAGCACTCACGGCACAGCCGCATGCTTCTGCGCGGGCGCCGCGGCGGGATGCGCGGCGGGATTGAGCACGCAGCAGATGCGCCTGCTGCTCGACTACACCGCGCAACAAACCTCCGGAATAGGAGCCTGGTCGCGCGACGCGGAGCATATGGAGAAGGCCTTTCTCTTCGCGGGAAAACCGGCCGGGGTCGGAGTTTTGACCGCGTCCCTGATCCGTTCCGGCTGGAGCGGGGTCGAAGACATTTTCTCCGGCTCTGACAATTTTTACGAAGCTCTCGCCCCACGCGAAAACGGCGCAATCAAAGCCGATCCATCTTTGCTGGTGGATAAGTTGGGAGAGCGCTACGAAATCGTCCGCACAAACATCAAGAAGTGGACCGTGGGCTCGCCGATCCAGGCCCCGCTCGACGCCCTGGTGATTTTTCTTAAACAACGATCGTTTACTGCGGACGAGGTTCAGAAAGTGGTGGTCCGCGTCGCCACCGACGAAGCCAACACGGTCAGCAACCGAGACATCCCCGACATCTGCATGGAACACATGGTCGCGGTTATGCTTCTCGACAAAACTGTCACATTTCAGTCCGTCCACGACAAGGCGCGTATGAAGGATCCCGCCGTCCTCCGGGTTCGCTCCAAGGTCGAAGTGGTCGCCGATCCACGCATCGACGCTCGACGGCCTCGCCGTGAAGCCATCGTGGAACTGACTCTTAACGATGGAACGTTGCTCACCGAATGGGTCCGCGATGTTCGTGGCACTGCTGACAATCCCATGACCCGTGCCGAAGTCGTAGACAAGGCTCGCGATCTCATCACGCCGGTTCTCGGAAACACTGCCTGTTCGAATCTGATCAACAAATTGCTCGCTCTCGAGACTCTGAAGGATGTCCGCGAACTCCGGCCCGATTTGCAAAGGAGTTGACCCAACTAATGCTTGTTACGACCGCGCCTGAACCCCAATCGCCTTCCCCTACGCACAAGCGGCCTTTCTATATGGGCCTGTCCTTCCAGGTACTGGCTGGTGTCGCCATCGCCATCATTCTCGGATACGTCAGTCCCGCTACCGCGGTGTCCATGAAACCTCTGGGTGACGCGTTCATCCGTCTGATCACCATGATCATCACCTTGGTCATCTTCTGTACCTTGGTCACAGGCATCGCCGGCATGGAGGATATGAAGAAAGTGGGCCGGGTCGGCGGCAAAGCGCTTCTTTATTTTGAAATGGTCTCTACACTCGCGCTCCTCTTCGGGCTCATTGTCGGAAACGTGGTGCATCCCGGAAGCGGATTCAATGTCAACCCCGCCACGCTCGACAGCAAAGCCGTTGCTGATTACGCCGGGCAAGCCAAAGCCCAGAGCGTTACGGAATTTCTTGCGCATATCATTCCAAACACCGTTGTCGACGCTTTCTCAAGAGGCGACATTCTGCAAGTGTTGCTGATCTCCCTCCTGTTCGGATTTGCACTATCCCTCGCCGGGCCGCGCTGCAAACCCCTCGTTGAGCTTCTGGAAGGCTTCACCCGCGCTGTTTTTGGCGTGGTGTCGATTCTGATGCGCTTTGCGCCTATCGGAGCCTTCGGTGCCATGGCGTTCACGATCGGAAAATATGGGCTGTCTTCCCTGGGCCCGCTCCTGAAACTCATCGCGACGCTCTATGTCACCGCAGCCCTCTTCGTGTTTGTGATCCTCGGGGGGATCGCTCGCATGGCAGGATTCGGAATACTGCGTTTCCTATGGTTTCTGCGGGAAGAAATTATCCTGGTGCTGGCCACAAGTTCCTCGGAACCCGCCCTTCCGAACCTAATGGCCAAACTGGAAAAGCTCGGATGCTCCAAGACACTCGTAGGTCTGGTTGTCCCGACCGGTTATACATTCAATGCCGATGGCACCAGCCTTTACATGACCCTTGCCGCGTTGTTCGTGGCCCAGGCGACGAACACCCATCTGACGATTCTTCAGCAGATCACGATTTTAGGTGTAGCTCTGCTCACCTCAAAAGGAGCGAGCGGTGTGCAAGGAGCGGCGTTCATCGCGCTTGTTGCCACAATGATGGTCGTCCCGACCATACCTGTTGCCGGAATGGCATTGATCCTCGGCGTCGACCGCTTCCTGAGTATGTGCCGGGCAGTCGTTAACATGATCGGCAATGCGGTCGCCACGCTGGTCATAGCGCGGTGGGAGAATGAACTCGATCGTGCTGCTCTTGTGCGTCATCTGCGTGGCACGACCAATGGATTGGAGAATGCGATTGTTCCAAGCTCCGTTGCCAAGTGAGTGAAGTGTGGGCCACAGCGAATGAGTTCCACGCGATTCTCATCCACGATGCCTGCCAACAACCGACCAGGGGGGGATAAATGCGAAAATCAGTGAAGATATGGATGGTGATCTTGATTTCGTGTGCTGTACCCGTGAAGGCACAGGAGAAGCTACCACTGAAGTTGGTCGCTACCACCCCAATGCCTGGTTTCACGGGTGATTTCGATCACTTTGGACTCGATCTCAAGGGCAACCGCTTGTTCCTTGCTTCTGAAGATCAAAAGACCGTCGAAGTGTTTGACCTCCGGACGGGAGAGCGGGTTCACAGTATCAAAGGTTTCAGCCAACCGCTGACGATGGCTTTTCTCCCCGAGTCCGACCGACTTATCGTCACCGACGGAGGCGAAGCCGACGCTGTCGAACTCGTGGATTGCAAAGAGTACAAAATCATGAGTACCCTCAAACTGGGTTCAGGTGTGGACCACGGCGTGTACAACCCCGTGAACAAATACTTCTATGTAGAGAACGGCGCCGGATCTGATTCGAAAACACATGTGCTTAGCATTATTGATACGCGATCCTTCAAACAAGTCGGTGAGGTTTCCGGGCTGCCTGGAAATTCCAACGAAGGTATGGTTATCGATCGCCAAGGAAAAAGACTCTATGTGAATTTAACCGGCACGGACGAGGTTGGAGTCATCGATCTGAGCACTCGTAAACTAGTCGCCCGATGGGCGCTGCCCGGTGTACACGTCGCTCATGCGATCGCACTGGATGAGCTTCACCATCGACTCTTTAGCGCCACGCGCAAACCGGCGCGCTTTGTAGTGTTTGATACCGACAGTGGAAAAGTTGTGAGCACGCTCCCGTGTGTCGGCGTCAACAGCGATATGTGGATGGATGTCGCACGCCAACGGATCTACGTCACTGGGAGCGATACGGCATCCGTTATTGAACAGCGCGACGCCGACCACTATGAAGCCATCGCCGAAGTGCCAACTGCTTACCGCGCCAAATCGTCGATTTTTGTGGCCGAACTGAAACGGCTCTATGTCGCCGATTCAGGTAAGGGCAAGCCAGATGCGAAATTGGCACTACAAATTTTCGAAGTTCAATGAAGCTGCGCAAGCGATGCAGACTTGTCTCGTGATTCTTGGCACAAATCTGAACGTAAGCCCTTTTCCTGGAAGGAATTAGCCGTGCTCTCCCGGGCAGAGGGGGAACTGAGCGAGACGGATAGTCCATGCCCACCGCGAGCGCCAGAAGGTCGCGGCGACTCTCTAGTTCCGCCTTTCGGTCGGGGCTGTGCAAATTAACCTCAGAGTTAGGGGAGACGGCGAATGCGGTTAGACGGGATTCTCCGGAGCCGCCCACTCCGATGAGCAGCCTACGTTTCTTGTCCGATGCATCTCAATTTTTCGACGTGTCCAATGCAGCGAGAGTCTTTTTCGCATAATCCTTTCGAATTCGGTTAGTTGAGAGAGGCAGTCCAGCCGCCGGGTATGCGCCGGCCGCCTACAAGCGACCGAGCCTCTCAATAAGGAGAGCTTGTTTGGAAACCCCGCTGCGAGTGCTGTTCATCGAAGACTCTGCCGATGATACGGATGCGTACGGTGCGGAAAGAAGAACGTCCCTTACAGCTGCAGCGGACTTTGTACTCCTTACCAGGGCTTCATCAATTATCGTCTAGAGCGATCCGACAGTGCGATGAAGCGGCAGTTCGGAACACACCCAGACCCTATCTCAGCTCGCTTTCCGAAACGCAGGTTAAGTGCCCAGGAATTGCTGAAGGATCTAAAAAAGGCTGGCTCGTCCGAGTAAGCTATGCCTTCTTGATTCTTTTCTTCCTCACCACCGTTTTGGTGATCTCAAGCAAAAGATTTCTCTCCGAGTCCGTCATTTGGCTGGCAGCCTGCCGCAGCCGCTCAAAAGCCCGAAGGCCGCTCCCGCGGGATGCCCAATCGCGTGTTCCATTCTGGGAAATCTTCTTCGTTGGCGGAAGCTCGTGTCCTTCATAGAACAACTGGTAGAGGGGCACTTCCAAAGCTCGTGCAAACTTTTCCAGAGTTTCGAGCGAGGGCACCGTGTGCCCGTTCTCGACTCGAGAGACGTAGCAGCGGAGCAACCCTGTGCGCGCTTCAATGTCCCCCTGGGATAGGTTCTTACCTTCTCGTGTTTGCCGAATACGCTCGCATACGTCCATCCGTGTCCCTCCCCAAATGTGCCTCTTTCCGTCACTACCCTTTTCGATTATCCGTAACGGTACCATATCGTACCTGTTCTGTATACTGTTGTGCGTCGATTTGCACGGCGGGTGGGATTGATACTCTTCAAGAGCCGGTGGCTACTCACTGGGATGTGTAGATGCTCTCGCCCATTACACTAAACGGGGAACTCCTCTGCCGCTAGCAGCTACTGTCGTCCTCTCGGCTTCTTATCCAGCAATCTCGGCTATCGGCTTCGGATGAAAACGTCCGCCGGAAGTTTGAAGCGTGCGCTTAATTTCCGTACTTGCTCCAGCGTGAGCTTCCGTTGCTTCGCCAGGAACATGGAGACGGCGCTTTCTGATCCGAATTCAGGGACCAAGTCACGCTGCGTGAGGTCCTGTTTTTCGATGAGGAGGCGTACAACGGAAACCGGGTCCCCGGCAGGAATCGGATAGTGCGTTTCTTCGTAGCGTTCGACCAACAGGGTCAGTAGTTCAATGGCCGCTACTTCAGAGCGAGACGGATTCTCTAGCGCCGTCAATTGGAAGAGGGCGTTGGTATACGCTTCCAGTTCCTCGTCATTATGTATGACGTGGGGGGCACCCTTCGCGATCATTCTTGCCGGGTCTGCGAGGACTGTAGTCATTTCGTACCAAACCTCCTATCCCAATTGCCGGGATTGTCGTACTCCTTATGCGTCAAGAAAGACCGAATGTAAACATGCCCTTGGGTTCGCTTTTGATCCGTTGTTTTCGCATAGTGAATGACTGTGACGAGCCTGTAGCGGTTTCTGCGAAAGTCAAATATCACGTATCCCTTGACATTGTCTGCATCCTTGAAAGTGCTGCGAACCTCCGGGAAATTGTGCCATCGAACCTCTTTGACGATAGCCATCCATGCCTTGATTTCTTCCGCTGCGTCCGGGTACTTCTCCATTGCCTCGCTCAGATGCTTGCGCGTCACGATATGCACTGTTCGATGATACTTCACAATATGTGAAGTTGTCAAGTACGGCTAACCATTCCGAATGGCTGAACAGGTGCGGTTGTGTTTACGATCAAAAGCTCGCTGTGCTTCAATCGCGCTTTCGGTCACGGGCAAGCCGGAAGTAATCCCAGCATAGCCGATTCGCGCCAATACTTCCGCTTGGTCGACGATTCGGAAGTTGATCCCCCACTGAGGACTGAAGGCGTCGTCATCATGTTTTGGCCGATCACCGACCACTCATCCGCAGCACGCGTTCCGGATAACGATCACCCTGCACTGTGATTTTCGAGGCCGCACTGTCGATTTCACGCAGGTCGTCTGATGTGAGTTTGATTGCGAGTGAGCCATTGTTCTCGTCGAGGCGCGACAACTTGGTCGTGCCTGGGATCGGAACAATCCACGGCTTCTGCGCAAGCAGCCACGCCAGCGCGATCTGCGCCGGCGTCGCCTTCTTCTGTTCCGCGATTCTGCCCAGGAGATCCACCAACGCCTTATTCGCTTTGCGGTTCTCTGGAGTGAAGCGAGGGACGACGGTACGGAAATCGGTGCTATCGAACTTGGTATCTTCGGTGATTTTGCCAGTGAGGAAGCCCCTGCCGAGAGGGCTAAATGGAACGAACCCGATCCCTAGTTCTTCAAGGGTTGGTATCACTTCCGCTTTAGGCTCTCTCGACCAAAGTGAATATTCGCTCTGAAGCACCGCGACAGGCTGAACGGCGTGTGCGCGACGGATGGTCTGCACGCCAGCTTCCGAGAGTCCGAAGTGCTTCACCTTGCCTTGCTGGATGAGGTCTTTCACGGCTCCGGCGACGTCTTCGATCGGCACGTTGGGATCTACGCGGTGCTGATAGAACAAATCGATGACATCGGTCT
>Ga0210407_10000158_pt1 | contig 83540 bp, 82 predicted proteins | sample IncBWC27MmetaG_FD_150860 | JGI IMG/M metagenome (GOLD analysis project Ga0210407, IMG submission 150860) | Forest soil microbial communities from Barre Woods Harvard Forest LTER site, Petersham, Massachusetts, United States - Inc-BW-C-27-M | ecosystem: Environmental > Terrestrial > Soil >...
GCTCTGGATGGAGCCCGAGCAAAAATACACGATCCTGTTTCCTGAGAGCGAGAAGCAGAGGAACATCGCTGTGAACGAGACCCCGGATCGAATTATGCAGTTGATCCGAGACGAGCAAAAACACTGATCGCCGCAATGACTGACCGGCGGCTCACCACGCCATGATTAGCGTCAGCGCCCACGCCCGCGCCCGCCTGACGAACGGCGCCGGCGGGGTCGATGGCATCGACCGCGACACTGCGCAACGCATGATGCCGGCAGTACGACGGATGCCAGCAGATGTCGAAGGCTACAGCCGTCTCATGGGTGCTGATGAGGTCGGCACGCTCAAAGGGCTGACCGAACGGCGCGCGATACTCGACAGGATCATTGGGGAACACAAAGGGCGCACAGCAAACACGGCGGTCGACAGTGTCCTTTGACATAGATCAAGAGACCTCGGTTGGAGACGGCAGAGCATGTCTGCTTTCGACCGGATCGCTCTCTCCGGGCAGGTCATGCGCCGTCGGTAAGAGAAGGAAGCAGGAGGCTGTCGATGTCGAAGGTTCTCGTCCTGTATTACAGCGCTTGGGGTCACGTCGAGAAGATGGCCGAGGCGGTCGCCGAAGGCGCTCGCGCGGTGCCAGGCACTGAGGCCACCATCAAGCGTGTTCCGGAATTGGTGCCGGAGGAAGTTGCCAAAAAATCCGGCATGAAGCTGGACCAGCCCGCACCCATTTGTAGCGTGGACGAACTCGCGACCTACGACGCCATCATCTTCGGCACGCCCACGCGCTTCGGCAACATGTGCGCGCAGATGCGCAACTTCCTGGACCAGACCGGAGGTCTCTGGATGAAGGGCGCGCTAGTCGGCAAGGTCGGCAGCGTGTTCGCCAGCACGGGCACCCAGCATGGCGGCCAGGAAACGACCATCACCTCGTTCCATAGCACACTACTTCACCAGGGCATGATCATCGTGGGCCTCCCCTACGCCTTTCCTGGGCTGACCAACATGAACGAGATCACCGGCGGGACGCCCTATGGCGCCAGTACACTCGCCAACGCCGACGGCTCGCGCCAGCCTAGCGCCAACGAGCTTGATGGCGCGCGCTACCAGGGCAAGCATGTCGCGCAAATCACGGCGAAGCTGACCGGTGGAGCTTGATAGTTCTGCTGATGTCGCGTGGGTGGAAAAGCTTCCTTACGTGCGGAAGGAAGGAGTTCGGCTTTTTCGTCTCGCATTGAGCATCGACGATAGTGATCCCGAAACATTAGCATGGGCTTCCATAACGTCGGCGTTCATGGTCGGCGATAGTGAAAGAGAGATCGAGATGGCTGACCGGGCGGTCGCGCTCAACCCGAATTCATTTAACGCATGGAACGGCAGAGGCTGGTGGCACTGGGTCGTGTTCAACATTCCGCCGAACACGGCGTCCTTGCCCAAGGGCGCCGGTGACGTGAAGAAGAAGCTGATGCCGAAAGGCGCTATTCAGAGCCGCACCGACTTCGAAACCGATGGATACGGTGGCCCATGTCCGCCGCCTGGCGACAAGCCTCATCATTACCAAATCAAGGTTTTTGCTGTTGACGTCGACAAGCTGCCCGACGCCAAGAACGATGCCGCCTCGGCTGCGCTGGTCGGGTTCGACCTGAATTCCCATACCTTGGCTAAGGCGACATTGACCGGTTTGTACGGCCGTTGAGCGCCCGCTACTTCTGTCACCTTTGTCTGGCGGACGTAACTATCAACTCCCATATCCCTGATGGATAAGAGGATTAACGCTCATGTTAGATGCACCCGCGAAACTTCATCGGTATCAAACCTACATCGACGGGGAGTGGGTTGATGCCTCATCCGGCAAGACATTCGAAACCTTCGATCCCTTCACCGGCAGACCCTGGGCTCTAATTCCCGAATGTGATGAGACCGATGTGGGGCGGGCGGTTGAGGCCGCACACCGAGCTTTCGAGTCGGGGCCTTGGCCTGCCATGACACCCACGGCGCGCGGAAAAATAATGCGTCGGATCGCGTCGCTTATCGAAAAGCACGCTGATTACCTAGCGAGTGTTGAGGTGCGGGACAACGGGAAGCTTATTTCCGAGATGGCCGCACAGACTCGCTACATGCCGGAATGGTTTTACTACTTTGGCGGCCTTGCCGATAAAATTCAGGGTGCCGTTGTGCCGGTCGACCGGCCCGATCATTTTAACTACATTCTCAAAGAGCCCGTCGGGGTGTGTGCGTTTATCACCCCTTGGAATTCCCCCCTTATGCTTGCGACGTGGAAGCTGGCGCCCGCATTGGCTGCAGGTTGTACCGTCGTGATCAAGCCATCGGAGTACACTTCCGCGTCTTTGCTCGAATTTATGCGCTTGGTCATAGCCGAGGCCGAGGTTCCCGGAGGAGTGATCAATGTGGTGACGGGCTATGGAGCCGTTGTTGGCGAGCCGCTCGTAACCCACCCGAAGGTTGCTAAGGTCGCGTTCACTGGAGGCACCGCGACAGGTGCACGGGTAAATGAACTCGCGGCGAAGACGTTCAAAAAGGTCTCGCTTGAGCTCGGCGGCAAGTCTCCCAACATTGTGTTCGACGATTGCATTCTTGATGACGCGGTGAGCGGGGCGATTTCAGGCATATTTGCAGCGACCGGCCAAACCTGCATCGCAGGTTCCCGCCTCCTCGTCCAGGAGACAATCCACGATGAATTTGTCGGCAAGCTCGTCGCGATGGCCAAGCAAGCGCGGCTTGGTGATCCGTCAAGGCCCGATACGCAGGTGGGCCCGGTGACCACGCCGCCTCAGTACAAGAAAATCCTTTCCTATATCGAGATCGCCAAGGCGGAGGGCGGCAAATGCGTGCTTGGCGGTGGCCCGGCTGCCAAGGAAGAGGGCGGTGGCGAGTTCTTCGTGAAGCCCACTATTTTTACTGGCGTGGACAACAAGATGCGCATCGCCCAGGAGGAGGTGTTTGGACCTGTCCTCGCAGTGATCAAGTTCAAGGACGAGGAGGATGCCATCCGGATCGCAAACGACATCGCGTTCGGCCTTGGCGCCGGAGTATGGACCCAATCCATCAAGCGCGCCCATAGCATGGCCAAGCACATCAGGGCCGGAACCGTGTGGATCAACACTTACCGGGCGGTCAGCTTTATGATGCCGTTTGGAGGGTATAAGGCTTCAGGCCTCGGGCGGGAAAATGGCGTGGAGGCGATCGAGGGGTACCTCCAAAGCAAGAGCGTATGGATCAACAACGGATCTGGCGGAGGCAATCCGTTCATTATGAAGACTGCAGGGTAGGGCAGGTGCAGCGTTAATCAGCAGGCGGCGTTCGATGAACGCATCGCCTGCACCCTTCTTTCCCAAAAGGCACGGACTTAGAGTTCGTCTTGGCGGTAGAGCGCTTCCTCCCTAAAAGTTGCCATCGCCGCCAGGTGCTTCGGTGGAGCTCAGTCACTACGGAGTAGAAGCTATGCCCAAACCGGAAAGCTTCCCAATCGACAAGATTTACGTTCCCGTGAAGAGGAAGAAGGCTCTCAAGCCTGAGCTCGTTCAAGAAATCGCGGAAAGTATTTTAGAAATCGGACAACAAGCGCCCATTCTCGTTCGGCCCGACGAAGGCCGGTTCGTTCTGATCGAGGGACTGCATCGGTTCGAAGCCTGCAAGGCTCTTGGCGAAAAAACTATCATCGGGGTCTTGGTCTCGGCTGAGATCGTTCACCAAAAGACGCTTTTGTCCGATAGCGCTGAAGCAGAGCGCGACAAGATGGCGCGATTGAAAACACTGCGTCTCGAAAAGGAGGCTGCGGCGAGATTAGCCGCTGCTTCAGAGCCAGTCACGCAGACGCAATCAGCAGAGCTTCTGCGAGAACCTTCGGAGAAGGGTATCCGGAACAATTTCAAGGTATCACGAAGCCAATTAAATCGCAGGACTTCAGGATCAACACCAAAAACCTTGTCGGAATGGCTCACGCAACAAAGGCGCGATGGCGGTCGTTATTGATTTGCCCGCTCGGCCGTGACCACCGGCCTCGAGCGAGCTTGAGTTCAATAACCGCCGGCGAGCTATGCTCTCGTTGTGGACGGAGCGGGTTTTCCTGCCCGATATGCTGGTCTTCCCGGCCATGCTAGAACGCGGTGGCAGGAATGCGGGAGCTCAGCGAATGCGCCTATTAGCCGTCATAGCCCTCGCAATGTTGCGGCCGGCTGCAACGGCGACCGCATCAAGCAGAGCAATCTGCCGACGCGCGTCGCTGATCTTTGCCCTGCTTTGCAGCTGCACCCCGGCTCAATCCGAAGCCCTACTTCCTTCGCAAGATGATCCCAACGTCTTCTCAGTCAAAATCTGCCAAGACAGGACAGTTGTGGCAGCAATCAAGTCAACGGCAGACAAGATATTGAAAACAGATGTTCTGATCGCCAAGGGCATGCAGGCGGATATACACATGGATGGGGTCTATGTAGACGAACGTCTAGTCTACTGTTCAATGACAATGACCGCCAAACGCGTAACAGACAATGTCCGATACATCATTGGACCGAAGGGAAACTCGTACGTCGTTATTCTTGGTGGTAATGTTGGCTCCAAGCTCTTTCCCAAAGACGTCGTAATCGGGCCAGTTCAAGACGAGACGCAACCATCCCACTAGCGATCAATGTGCCTCGGATTCGATGGCTAACCTAAGCCAGTCTTCAGCGATCTCGACCAGGCCCGAACCACTTCAAGCCGCGCCTAGCTCATCCACATTGCGCTTTGTCGGGCAAGGCGCTTCAAAAAGGGTTTTCGTACCTCCTGACAGGCGTTAGCGCGATTGCTGTCACCCAAAATTCGTACCATTTTCGCAACATCCCACAGAAAACTGCTGTCGGGACTGCCAACCCTCCGGTCCATTCATTGCCGTCGTGGCGGGCGTCAGGTTATTTTTATCTCCTCAGGTGATTTCCAACCTACCCGACGCATATTGGGAGCTTTCGATGTTGAAATTCGTGATCCTCGGTGTCGCTTCTCTGGCCTTCGTGGGCACAGCGGTCGCTGCCGACCTCCCACGGCCTCAGCCTCAGCCGGTCGCCGCGCCGGTAGGCAAATATCCCTTGGGCAAATATCCCGTCGGTAAGAGCCCGATTGGCAAATACCCGGTCGCGGCACCGGTAGTGACCAAAGGTTGATCTGAATATCCATTCGTGCGCGGCCCTCAAATTCAGCCACGAACAGCACCGATATCTACTCGACTTGCGATAATGACCGCACTTTTACGACCCTAACTCGCTCGATTTCTTCCTGAACTGCGACACGGCTGGCAATGCCGGGCAATACGATTTCAGGCTGAACGACGTGCGAAAGCGTAGGACAAAACTCCGGTTTGTTTTCCCACTCAGTCCCCGACAATTCTGGACAGGCACCATTGATGATTGCCCAGTCGGTGCCATTTGCTTTCACAATCGTCGAGCATTTCGGACATCGCGTCTGCATAGCCGATGCTCCCCGGTCATTGGGGGCTAGAGTACGGGCGAGCCCTGACACAAACCTTACAGACACTGTGACCGATGTTGCAGATCGCGGTTTTTACTTTCCGCATTGACGCCGCCGCCGTCCGATGTAGGTCCTCTGCCGCCTGACGTCGAACGCCCAACCTGATTGTACGGTCGTAGCGCAGGCGTCGGCAAATGATGGAGTTCGCTCGCCCGCAGGTTGTCATCCGACGCCATAAAGGGTCCAAGATTTGCGACGTCGTAGTTTTGGTTCGGGGCCGGGAAATGGTTCTTTGCTGTCGGAACTATTCTCAGGCACTGAAATGGGCTCGTTTGGAACGCAAGTCCTACAACATTCCACAGCCTGATATTGAACCACTTATTTCAGAGCCCGAGATTGAGCCACTTAGCGGGCTGGACCACGACCAAGAACTGCCGTCATTTTTGCGCCCGCCCGAAACAACCAAGTCCCCAAGGGTAAGCTAGCGCGGGCGGCTCGGTTATACCCCGAAAGCGGAAGCAAGCTCGCTGCCTTTGATATGCCTTTGCGGGTTGATGGTGACGCAGCGAAGGTGGCACCGCTTCATCCCGCGCCATCATGAGATACCCCCGGCACCTTGCTAGATTGATGTCGGGTATTTGGGTGAACCCGGACGTGACGTGTACACGCCGGTTTGTCTCAGTTTGACCCAAGGCAGAAATCCGACGGCTTGGACCTGTGATAAAGATCGCTTACGATTTTTTAGGCTCTTCGGGTGCGGGGTCAGAGATGCAGCGACGTAAGTTCATCGCGCTCATCGGTGGGGCGGCGGCTTGGCCATTAACCGCGCGTGCTCAGCAATTGGCACAGCCGGTTATTGGATTTCTCAGTGGCGTATCGCCGAGCGGCGCGTATGCCAGCGCCGTTGGGGGCTTCCGAAAGGGCCTCGCCGAAAACGGGTTCACCGAGGGTGTCAATGTCGCCATAGAGTTTCGCTGGGCGGAAGGCCACTATGAGCGGTTGGCGAGCATGGCTGACGATCTGGTGCGCCGAAACGTTTCCGTTATCTTTGCGGGCGCCAGCAACGTGGGGGTAAATGCTGCCAAAGCCGCCACCGATACAATTCCAATTGTCTTCACCACCGGGACCGATCCGGTCGAGAGCGGGTTTGTTACGAGCCTCAATCGACCGTCCGGAAATCTTACCGGAGTAAACCTCATGTTCTATCGTGTCGAAGCGAAGCGGCTTGAACTATTTCACGAGCTTGTGCCGAAAGCCCAGACCATTCGTGTCATTGTAAACCGCAGCAATCCTGTTGCTGCACTCAGCGAACGCACTTTGCGGGAAGCCGCCGATACATTTGGCCTGCAACTTGACGTTGTCGATGCCCGCACCGACGAGGAGATCAACGCGGCCTTCGCGAGGCTCGAAGAAAAGCAGATTGGTGGAATTTTCGTGATGAGCGATCCCTTTCTTACGAGCCGCAGCACTCAGGTGGCGGCGCTCGCCGCGCGGAACGGCATGCCAACGAGCTATGACCTTCGCGAGTTCGCAACGGCCGGCGGCCTGATGAGCTATGGAACCAATCTCACAGAGGTTTATCGCCAGGCAGGAGCTTACGTGGGCAAGATTCTCAAGGGTGCCAAGCCCGCCGATCTGCCCGTGCTGCAACCCACCAAATTCGATTTGACCATCAACCTCATGACGGCAAAGGCACTCGGTCTCACGGTGCCGCAGACCCTGCTCGTGGCGGCTGATGAGGTGATCGAATAATCCGATGTTTGCCGACGTGGGATGTCACCTCTTGGCACAAAACTGACATGCCACAGCAGCCGGATGATGTCCGTTCATCGGGATAGAACAGACCTCGAGAACGTTGGTCACGCGCTCCCTTCAAGACGAGGTAGTCGCCCACCTAGCGGTGCTCGCCTTGACTGCCAAATCAAAACAACAAACTGGACGCACTCCGTTCCCAGTTAGCACGCTCCTCAACACGGTGCGTCGAGCGTTCTTCGATCTCAGGATCGGGAAGCCACGAGTAGCCGTCGTCAATTACCTTGGCGTTCGGAAATAAGTCGAGCTCGTGCGCGTCGGCGGCTCGTTGTGCATCGGCGCACGTAGCAAAATACGCCGGGAGAGTATCTTGAAGCATCGGATAATCGTCGCGATAGGCAAGCCAGTGACCCTGTCGATCTTGTTCGACCCGAAGAGACACGTACATGGTGTGCCTCCAGTACAAAGCGTGGTTCTCCCGCTCCCACGGCACTGGATTGTTCTTGTAGTAGTCGATGAAGGTTGGGATCGCATCGTCGAGGGATTTGACGATAGCGATGTCGCTATACGGGGGCCCGACGCCGGAGCTCACTCTATATGGACCCTGTTGGCCGCCAAGCGGGTAAATGCGGGCAACGATGAAGTCGGCGTCAACGTTGACGATAACGTAGTAGTCAAATCTTTCGCGAAGCAAGAAGGTGGTCATGGGATTATCCCCTGTTGGCTAGAGTTTGCGTTGCTAATCGTTGGGGACGATCTCATGGTGCGGACGGGGCGAGCCCAGCCACGTGTAACGGTGTTTCCGGCTCGGCCGCCGGGCATGAGACGCCGCGATTTGATTGGAATAAAATTCAGGCGGCGCATGATTGCGGCGAGGCGGCGCGCTGTACCCGTGGTCGCTGGCGCGTGAACTAGATCGAGAATTGCTGCTGTTGAAATGGCATCCTTATCGCGCACGGCGACTTCTACCCTGCTATGCCAAGGGTCTTCGTAACGCGCATCCAACTCGGCGCGGGCCTCTGCCAATTTTCCAAGAAGCGACATCGATGCTCTCCCGGTCAGCGATCCTCGGTCCCTTTCGCGGGACCGATCCGCTACAGGTTTTGGTTACCATAGAGCTATTGGGATTTACTTAAGCGGTGGCGAAGCCCACGGGACCTCTTCTTGTAGACGAAGCCAGCAGGGTAGGAGGGTAGCACGTTGATGGTTTGGAGTGGTCGGACGGTGGCAGCGTAGTCAGTGAGTACCGCGGTCGTGGACTGACATGCTGCAACCGGAACTGCAGCGGATCGCGACGAACGCTGACGTTTGTCAGCGCATAGTCGTGAACTACGGCGGCGACCCAGCAGCGTCAGGTGCTCGAACTGGGGCTCTCACGATGAGGGCCACGTGCGGACTGCGCTTGCCGCGCCTCTCAACCCTTATCAGTCCTGCTCTCTCGAGGGCGCGCAGGGCGCGGCTCTTGGCGTCAGGCCGTACGCCCCATTCCTGCAGCATCAAGTTGGAAACCGTGAAACTATCAGTCTGCCGAAGCCCCTTGAGGTGCCAGATGGCCAACCCGACCAATAGGGGTGTCGCGCCGAGACGCTTGGCCTGAACCACCCATGAAACGTCGACGGGGCCCGCGATGAACTTCCCCCGAATGGGTGAGGCTGGTCGCCCTCGACGGACGGCACCGTGCGACCTTTTCACCCCGTCTTGATCGAGACGAAGGCTACTTGGGTCCCAAGTACTATTATAAGGAGACATAGAGGATACCTGACGTATACGCATTTCGGTACGGCAACATCCGCATCTTGGTGCGGCATTCATTAGGGGTGAGTGGCTTCCCCTACTGCTGTTCGTTGATCAGCTTCATCACGCGGTCCCACATGACGGCGCCGCGAGGGTCGGCATAGCGGTCGGGGTATCTGATGATGTCGGCGTCCGTGCCCAGTTCGAAGCCGTAGAGCACCACACGAGATGCCTCCCGCATGGCGTCCTGCATCCGCACAACATCAGCATCCAGACGGTCGAGCGGCGCGCAGACCAGCACGGCGTCATGGACCGGGGCGCAGACCTCTATACCTTGCTCAGTCGCAAGGCAGCAGGCTAGTCGGAGCATTTCGGCGCCGTTGGCCTGCATCGGGAAATTGCCGAGAGAACGAGCGTTCGCCTCAGGAGGTACCTGCACTCGCCAGCCAAACACCGTGTATAGACTGCCGGTCAGCATCGCGTAGCCCACAGCCCGTTCCGACCAGGCCCAGAACACGCGATAGGTTTCCCGGTGCAGCCCCAGGAGCTCCCGGGCTCGGATAGGTGGCTGCCCGAGGCGTTGCGCTAACGCATCCGCCCCCATGCCGTATTGGACAGCCAGCACGGTCGACTTGAATTGGTCCCGGATCGCTTTGTGTGTTCCTTTGGTTGCCTCCGGGGGTGCCGCGCCCGCCTGCTTGGCGAACGCGAGATAGGGATCGCCGGAGCGGTACGCCTCCATCATCAGAGGATCGCCGGACAGGGCTGCCGCGATGCCGAACTCTTGTTGTGCCCAATCGATGTAGGCGATGCCGCAGCCAGGCGGCGGTTGGATCAGTCCGCGAAGCCAGACGCTGGGACCAAAGATGAACTTCGTGTTGCTTGGCTGGTTGCGGCCCGTGCGTGCGCGGAATGCCGACAGCATCGTCCTATTGCGGCTGTCCGCCCCCACCGCCAGATCGGACAGGCGCATCCCGGAAAGGGTAGCGCGTAATTCACGCAGCGGGGCGACTGCAGGATAGGCCCGAGCCATCTCCCGGAAGGTGTCGTCGCTCAGATCGAGGCGGCCGCTCTCTAGGCTAGACCACGGAATATTATTCTGCGCCAACCAAGCGGCAAAGCGGTCGGCCTTGAAGGTCCGTCCCTCGTACACACCATAGTTGATGTCGATATCGGCGATGAGTTGATCCTGAATATCTAACCAGTGTTTTTTGAGCTGACCGAGCGTTGCCGTGTCGATCGGCACACCGTTCCGCTCCATCTGCGCCGCGGCGGCCATGTAGCGCCCCCGCAACAACGCACGAGGCAGATCGATTTTAGGCAGCATGACCGGCAACAGCCGCGCCAGCGCTGCTACGTCGCTCTCGCAATAATCGAGGATTGCCGCCCGCTCGGCGAGCGACCAAGGCCCAACGCGCAAGACCAGTTCGCGCATTTCGTCTTTCTCAACGGTGCCGATGCCGTCCAAACCGTGGTGGGCGAGCGCCCCGAGCAAGCCGGCGCCGCTGACCGTGGGAATGCCATTGGTGTGATTGCGGAACTCGATGAACAAGTCCAACACCCGCTGCGGCACCGGCCAGCCGAGGGCCAGATGACAACCTATTTCTGCGCTGGCGTAATAGGCGACGAACAGCACATTAGGGTCGGTCGGGTAGGGAGGAGAGGCGCCGAACTGGTCCCGCCAGAGTCGGATCTTGCGTCCACTTTTCAGCTCCCAGGCTACCAAGCATACCGGCTCCGGGTTTCCTCCAGGCTCGCTACCGAACTCAAAGTCGACCAACCAGACCTCTGCAAAGGGAAGATGATCAAGATGCGCGGCTGCTACCGGTTGTCCCGTTCGGCCTCCCGTCGCGGCCGACAAGGTAAGATTTGCGTGGAGTTCTGAAGATGGCGGTTCACCTAACGTGTGACCCTCGCAATAAAGCGCTGGCGGGTTCTGATAGGCGTTGCCGCCGCCGACTGACTCAGTCGAGCGGCGGCAAGTTTCAAGTTCCGTCACGGCTAAACGATCCCCTGAAGCCGCTGCACAAGCGGATGGTCCGGACGGTCTACGAGGCGATCGCGGAATGCGATTTTAAGAATTTCTTGAAACGAGAACTCCGGCCAGCTCGGTTCGGGAAGCTCTCCGCTGGCTTCGGAAATTTCGTAGGCGCGGAGCGACATGCTCGAGGTCACCCGTACCCACCTCTTCATTGCGCGTTCTGCGCCTTCAGCCGCGGACCTATGCCATTCATTGTGCCTCCCCTCGTTATTGGGCAGCTTCACTGGCCAGAGAAAGAGTGTCCCCTGGCGGCTCATTGTGGTGAACAGCGTTACGGTCGCAAACTCCCCCGGAACAGCAGCTAAGACGTCCGGTCTGACGAGGTAAACTTCTCGATCTTCGCTCACCTCAATGATCGCCGCCGGCGTAAGCCGAAAGCTGTTCTCCGAACGGACCCTCACCCACTCCTGACGATTGGGCTTGCGGACCGGGACGGTGGTCAGGAGCTTTTTTACGCCCACCGTGTCGGTAAAGGATTGACTCAACCGGAGCGCGGCTGGGTCGAACGGATTAGGTGCTGGATTGGTACTGTCAGTCATTGCTGCCTCCTTCACGGCGTTCAGATTTGGCCTTGATCGCCGGGAACGATTGCATCCATCGATGCAAATCGTCGGCGAGTATCAAGGTGCGCCGTCCGCGTTTCACAGCGCGCAAGGCGCCGGACCGGATGGCTTCATAGATCGACGTGCGCCCGGAGCACGCAATCGAGCATGCTTCGGAAACACTGTAGGCAAGTGTGGAATGGGACATCGCCAATCTCCGTCACCGACCGGGATCACCCCGGCAATGTCGCTCGCGTGTGTGGGCGAGCGCGTCGCCAACATGGCGACGACGGAGAAGCTGGTCTACGACCAGTTATTGTTGAATTTCTTGAATTTCCGGTCCAGTACCGCCGCTAACGGCTTTGGTTAAAATCAGTTGCAAATTTCTGAATTGTCCCGGGCAATTCATTCGGCACCACGCCCGCAGGAAGATAATCGCGAAGCGCATCAAGGGCCTCAATCAGCGAGCCCGTCTTGAAATTTTTATTGATGGTGAAGTTGCCCCCGGCAGCGAGTGCCGCCAACGACAGGTCACGAACGAGCTTTTGGAGTGCTCTGTTATGGACCGATACTGAGCCCTTTTTTCGGCCCGGGGTACGCGGCGGCCCGCCTCTGTCGGGACGCTTCGAGGTGCCCATCGTCGAATTGAAGATAGAGTATAGTCGCGCTGTTGTTTGTGGAAGGCGTTCGAACTGTTCATCGAATTCCACAGGTTTCGTTTCAAGAATTCTCGAAAGCAAAGCCCTATCTGCTTCGCCGAATTCAAATTGAGCTTCATGCAGCATCTGGATCGCTTTCGCAGCTTTTATTAGTGCTGGACCCGGCTTTGCCGGTAGCCTGTCAAGCTGCCAAAATTCCCTTACGATGCCGCAGACGCAATCCCCAAAGAACTCGCGCTCTGAAGGTGGAACGCGAGCGAGGTCTGAGATCCTCAATGCTTTTTCCCAAGGCAGCCGCGGCTGCTCAAACGCGTTAGTTGAGTTTTTTCGCATACAAGCGCTCCTCGATGATCGCTTTTCTGATTGAGTAGGAGGTACCGTTCATGGATGCACTTGTGGCGCAAGGGGGCGCTCCGTAACTTTCGGTCACTACTCGCCCGCCCACAGGGCACTACTGGCGCCGCCGTTGGCTATCTGTTGATCGCAGAATGCGCCCCACTGTTGCATTAGCACGCGCCGCTTTTCGAACAGATCGCTCCGTCGATATGCGGCTTCGACCTTATTTGCGACAGCGTGCGCCAGCGACGCCTCCGCCACCTCGCCCACGACCGTCGTGCGCTCCGCGGCCCAATCGCGGAATGTAGATCGGAAACCGTGCACGGTGATATCACCACGGCCCATGCGACGAAGCATCATCAGCAGCGCCATGTTGGAAAGAGCCCGACCGCGCTTCTGACCATAAAATACTACATCATTGACTTTCGTCGCTGCTGCGCGCCTGAGCACTGCCAGCGCCTGCTCGCTCAATGGGACACGGTGGTCGACCCCCGTCTTCATGCGAGTGGCTGGGATAGTCCAGACGCGCGCAGTTAAATCAATTTCGGACCAGCGCGCGCCGATGACCTCGCCGGTGCGGGCCGCCGTCAGGATTGCAAATTCTAGAGCCGCCGCTGCACCGCCCTCGCGGGTTCGGAGATCAGCCACAAACGCATTAATGTCGGCATAGGGAAGTGCGGCATGGTGCTCAACCTTTCGCAATCTATTGAGGGCTGGAAGAGCTTCCTTCAGATGGCCCTTCCAGCGCGCCGGGTTTTCTCCAACCCGGTACCCACGCACGGTTGCGAAATCCAACACAGCCTCGATGCGCCCCCGCACACGACTCGCCGTCTCCGGCTTCTTGCTCCAGATCGGATCGAGCACCTTAACGACGAGCGCAGTATCAATCGCCGCAACGGGGAGGCTTCCGAATACGGGGTAGGCGTATGTCCGCAACGTTGCCTCCCATTGGGCAGCGTGCTTTGCATTGCCCCAGCCAGCGCGGTGGTTCTCAATATAGGCGGCGGCGCATTCAGAGAATGAAATCGCTTTGGCCTTGTCGAGCTTGGCGGCAGCCTGCCGTTTGCGCTTAGCATCGATTGGGTCAACGCCAACTCGCCGGAGCCGGCGGGCCTCGCGCGCGGCTTCGCGGGCCTCTGCCAGCGACACGTCCCGGATCGGTCCGAGACCCATTTCACGGATTTTGCCGTGTGTCTTGTAGCGGTAGAGCCAGACCTTGCTGCCACTCTCGACGATGCGCAGGATTAGGCCATCGCCGTCGCCGTAGTAGCCAGGCATCTTGGCCTGCTCCACCATTCGTGCAGTCAACCGATTGCCTTTGCGAGGAGCCATTCTTGCCTCTGACCCCCACCCCAGTCCCCACCAAAATAGCCGATAGAAGGCGACCGTCAACGATCAGTCGCGAAAGTGCGCGAACAATTCGTTTCAGAATAAGCCTTGGTTAACAAGGCTTTTCCAATACACCTGCGATTTTATGGAGCCAGTGACGGACGATCGCGGATGATAGCATTGGCGGAGAGGGAGGGATTCGAACCCCCGATAGGCTTGCACCTATGCCGCATTTCGAGTGCGGTGCATTCAACCACTCTGCCACCTCTCCGGACCGCCATGACGGAGCGAAACACGCCCGTCCTAGCGCGTTTTCGGCGAAGTGGAATCCGGTTCGCGTGAAGAAAACGCGCTCATCCATGAATTGGAGCGCATTCCACCGCAACCGGGGCCCACTTCTACCGAATGCGCTCTGGTCGGGGCGAGTTCTAGGCGAGGACGGCGGGTGAGACAAGGCGCTGAATGCGCCGATCCCGACCGCGCGGTGGGTTGCATCAAGGCCGAAAATGGGTGGGACCGCCAGACGCGGAAAAAACCGGCGGTCCCGTGTCGCCTCAATTGAAATTGCGGGCCGGAAGTGCGGCTTCACTGGCCAGCTTGGGCGACGGCTTGACCGTAGCCGTCTGCGTCCGCGCGGCAACGCGATCCCGCTTTTAACCTAACCGGTCAAGGTTACCCGAGCCGCAAAGCCCCTTCCCGCACTAACGAAAGGACCGGTTCAGTCCTTGCTCTTTTTCTCTTTTCTCTCGTCCTTGTCCTTCTTTTCATCCTTCTCCTTGTCCTTGCGGCGGTTGGAAAAGCGAGCATTCCCCAATCCGGTGCCGATGGTCAGAACGCCCCAGTGCTCCACGTCCTGCATGAACGGCACTTCGGAAAGTCCCTGTGCCACACCATCATTGTGCATCAGCACGGCGGTATCGTGACCGCCGATATCTGGAATCGCCTCCACAAGACTTGCCGGGAGGTTGAATTTGCTGCTTTCCCAATTGCCCGGCAGGTTTTGCGCGCCTTTGGCGATCGAGCCGTCCTCGTTGATCACGCCGGGACAGGCGATCCCGATGAAAGGAGCGAGTTTCAGCCCCTCGCCTTCCGCCTCCCCGATCAGCCCCTTCAGCATCTTGACCATGCGCTTGACGGCGCCTTCGCGGGTCGGCTCGTCGTCGGCATGTCGCCACAGTTCGGAGCCTCGCACCGAGGCTTTCGACAGGTCCGGCGCCTTCTTCCAGCGCGTGTCCACCAGGCCGCAGCGGATATTGGTGCCACCGATATCGATCGCGAGAATGCCGTCATGGCCTTCAAAAATCCACGATGGTGCGAGGTGCAAACAACCGATCAGCCCGGCCTCATCGGGGTCAAAGCGGATCGGCACCAGATCGACCCGAAAGCCGTCGGCCTTGAGCAGACTATCCGTGCGGGCGATCGCCAGTTCCCCGACCCGGCTCTGCCGAAGGCCGCCGCCAACCACGATGCGTTCCGTATCGGCCCAGGCTTTGGTCTTCAGGAAGCGTGACGTCACATAGGCCAATTCGGCCGCGAATTCCTCGATCGCGCCATGCACCAGCGCGGCAGCCATAATGTCCTCGCCTGAGAGCGCCTCGTCGAGCGTGCTCTTGCTGATGATCTCGGCGGATTTGTTGCCGAGCGGGTCATCGCCATTCTTCTTGAGCGGCTTGCGCAGGCCGTCGAGGATCTTGCGGAACGCGCCCTTGCTGGCGCGGTCGCCGATAAAACCGTCGTCGTCCTTCAATTCGACGTTGAAACTGTCCACATCCACCGACGGCAGCCGGGATGCCCCGTGCCTGCCGAGACCGGCGGTATTCAACCATATATCCTCGGCCATACCGTCCCTGCCCATTATCGGAAAACGAGATAACAAATTGGCCAGGCTGTTGGTTTCACGGGAGGGCCGGCGCGGGCCCCTCAAAGGGCGCCAAAGGCAGCAAATTGGCCGGAATTTGTGCCATTTTGGCCCGCTTTTCCTTGACTCAGGCCCGTCAGCGGCTATAAGTCCGCCAACCCGGCGCGGGAGGTTTCTCGCGCCTGTTTATTTTTGCGCGGGGTTTTTGGCCCTAATCGCGCGGAAATTGAACCCATAACGACTGTAGAAAAAGCCGGCCCGGAGATTTCCGAGGCCGGGATCGAACACGAAGGAATAAAACGATGTTCGCAGTCATCAGAACCGGCGGCCGGCAATTCCGCGTCGTTCCGGATGATGTGCTCGAGATTGGCAAGATCGCCGGCGATGTCGGTACGATCGTGCAGTTGGGCGAAGTTCTGCTGGTCGGCGGAGAATCTCCGGTGCTTGGTACACCGACGGTTCCCGGCGCGTCGGTGGCAGCCGAGGTGTTGCAGCACAAGCGTGGGCCGAAGGTCATCGCGTTCAAGAAGCGCCGCCGCAAGAATTCGCGCCGCAAGCGCGGTTATCGCGACGAGATCACGGCGTTGCGCATCACCGAGATCCTGACCAACGACAACAAGCCGACCATCGGACCGCGCGCCAGGCGCGAGAAGGTGGTCGAGGCCGCGCCAGCAAGCGGCGAGTCCGAGGCGCCGAGGCCCGCGAAGAAAAAGGCGACCGCCAAGAAGACAGTCGCCAAGAAAGCCGCGGCAAAACCGCGCGCCAAGAGCGAAACGAAGAAAGCAGCGGCCAAGAAATCCGCAACGAAAGGCAAAAGCAGCAAAAAGTGAAGACGCTTTTTGTGAAGTGCGACATAAAGTGAAATGATTCCGTCAAGGAATCGATGTAGAGAATAGTTGGAATTTGGAGACGGGCCATGGCTCACAAAAAAGCAGGCGGTTCATCGCGTAACGGCCGTGATTCAGCGGGCAAGCGCCTTGGCATCAAGGTGTATGGCGGCGAGCATGTGATTCCCGGCAACATCATTGCGCGTCAACGCGGCACCACCTGGCATCCCGGCCTTAATGTCGGCATGGGCACGGACCATACTTTGTTTGCCAAGGTAGAAGGCCATGTCGAGTTTCGTGCGAAAGCCAAGGGCCGCACCTTCGTATCGGTGATTCCGGTGACGGTAGCTGCGGCCGAGTAGACGGTGGACAAATATTGTTGAGTCCGCCGGATCCTGTTGAACCGGCGGGGCTCTCAAAGGCTCCAAAGGGAGGCGGGAAACCGGCCTCCCTTTTTCGTTGCGCGTGTCTCCACTTTGTCACGCGCCATGATCCGAGAGTTACCGCTTAAGGAGCCCGACATGCTGCAGGATATTCCAACTCCCATATTGCACGAGGCGAGTCGCTGCGTCCTCGAGACCGAACGGCTGCGGTTGCGCAGGCCGACGCTCGCGGACGTAAAAGCAATCACGCATCTCGCCAATGATCGTCGTATTGCGGAAAATACCAGGCGCCTGCCGCATCCCTATCTGCAGGACCACGCCGTCGATTTCGTGCGCGGTATCGCAAATCAGCATCGCGAAACCGCATTTTTGATCGAAAGTGATTACACGCCGATCGGAATGGCCGGCATCGACCGGCATCAACCGGAGCGACCGGAGCTCGGCTACTGGCTCGGCGTGGAACATTGGGGGCAAGGCTTTGCCACCGAGGCCGCGCGGGCCGTGATCGATTTCACCTTCGAGGAATTCGACATCGAAGTGATGAAATCGGGCGCGCGTGTTGCCAACCCGGCCTCGCGCAACGTGCTGGAGAAATGCGGCTTCCAGTGGAGCGGCGTGGAGCTGCATCGCTTCGAGGCGTTGGGCTCGTCAACTCCGGTTGATTGCTTCCGCCTGACGCGCGGCGTCTGGACGTCGATCAGGAGCTGGGGCAATTCGACCAGGCGAGAGCGGTAACAACAGGTGGTCGTCTCCGCGAAGGTTATGGGCCCCGGCTCGCGCTCACGCTTGGCCGGGGCGACGGTCGTGTTTGTTGCCGTCACCCTAGGCCGGCGGATTGACAGCGGTTTCATCGTGGCCAAGATTTCGCTCGCGCAGGAAGATGTAAAGTCCGGCGCCGATGATAATGGCAGCGCCGAACGCGGTGGTCGCCGGCGGGACATCGCCGAACACGAGGTAGCCGAACATCGCCGCCCAGATGATCATGGAATACTGATAGGGCACGACCACACTCGCCGGCGCGAGTTTCAACGAGCGGTTGACGCAGAGCGATGCAAGAACGGCGAGGCCGCCGGCCAGCAGGAACAAGCCGAAATCGCGCGCGCTCGGTGTCAGCCATCCGACCGGCGCCGCTATGGCCCCGAACGCGATCGTGCCCAGGAACTGCATTGACGCCAGCACGATATCAGGCGTGCCGCGCAACGAGCGCGTAACCACCATCAGCAACGCGAACCCGATACTGCCGCCAAGGGCGATGGCGGCCGGCCAGTCAAATACCCCGGCCGATGGTCGCAGCGCGATCAGGATCCCGCAGAACCCGATGCCGACAGCAGCCCAACGCCTGACATCGACATGTTCGCCGAGCAGAATCGACGATAACGCCGTGACGAAGATCGGCGCCGCCAGATAAAATGTAATGATATCGGCAAGCGGCAGGTAGACCGAGGCCGCAAAGAATGCGGCTATCTCCAGTATCGAGAGCGCGACGCGCAGCAGCTGCATTGCGGGTCGGGACATCTGAAAAAAAGCGCCGCGGCTGCGCCAGATCAGCGGGACAACCAGAATCAACGATACCACCGCGCGCAGCAGCAATAGCTCCCCCACCGAATAAGTCTTGACCATGAATTTGCCGAGCGCATCGCCGAGCGAGAAGAAAATTACGCCCGTGAGCATCAATCCGATGCCGGCAAGGCGTGCGGAGCGTTCGTCGTTGCGGGTCGAGATTTTCTCAAGCAGGGTCATCGCGAGAGTGTTTTTAAAGAGGTTGTCGCGCCGGACAAGCCTGATTGCCGCCAGACCACCTCTGCGGTACCGGTAGATCACCAGCCAATCTCGCAGGAAAATGAGCATGGCAGATTTCGATCCCGCCACACATCGCATGGTGCCGCAGCAGCGCTGGTTCGAGGATTTCACGCTCGGCGAGCGATTTGTAATTCCCAGCCGCACCTTGACGCCGGCCATCTTCGCGGCCTTTCAGACCGCATGCGGCGACACCCATCCCATTCACTACGACATCGAATATTGCCGCGCGCGCGGAATGCCGAACCTGCTCGCCCACGGTTTTTTGACCTTGATTCACACGGCGCCTGGCGCAGGGACGTTTCCCTTCATGGTGGAGGAATCGCTGATCGGCTTTCTCGAACAATCGTGCCGATTCCTGAAGCCGGTGTTTGCGGAGGACACGATCTATCCCGCGCTCGAAGTGACGGAGCTGACGGCTGGACGTACCACCGGCGTGATCGGCTTGCGCAGCACGGTGTTCAATCAGCGTCGCGAGCTGGTGCTGGAGGGATTGCAGAAATTTCTCATTCGCAGGCGACCAGTCTAGGCTCAGAGGCCCGATTCGATCACACGATCGAAGGGAATATCGCGGATCAAAAAAGAAAGCCGGAAAATACGGACTTTGCCGACATTTACCAAGCTTTGAGGTTGCCGCCTCGTACAGCCTGCCCTACCTATGCATCATGAAATTCCTCGACGAGGCAAAAGTCTATATTCGCTCCGGCGACGGCGGCAATGGCTGCGTGGCGTTCCGCCGCGAGAAGTATGTCGAGTTCGGCGGGCCGAGCGGCGGCAATGGCGGACGCGGCGGCGATGTCGTCGTCGAAGCCGTGGACGGGCTGAACACGCTGATCGACTATCGCTATCAGCAGCATTTCAAGGCCGAGAAGGGCACCAACGGCATGGGCAAGGATCGCCATGGCGCCAACGGCAAGCCGATCGTGCTCAAGGTGCCGGTCGGCACGCAAATCTTCGACGAGGACAAGACGACGCTGATCCACGACTTCACCAGGCTCGGCGAAAAATTCGTGCTTGCCGAGGGCGGCAATGGCGGCTTCGGCAACGCGCACTTCAAAACCTCCACCAATCGCGCACCCCGCAATGCCAATCCTGGCGAGAGCGGCGAGGAACGCTGGATCTGGCTGCGGCTGAAACTGATTGCGGACGCCGGGCTCGTCGGTCTTCCCAACGCCGGCAAGTCGACATTCCTGTCCAAGGTCAGCGCTGCCAAGCCGAAGATCGCCGACTATCCCTTCACCACGCTGCATCCGCAACTCGGGGTGGTGAATGCGCAGGGGCGCGAATTCGTGCTCGCCGATATTCCCGGCCTGATCGAGGGCGCCCATGAGGGCGCGGGCCTCGGCGATCGCTTTCTCGGCCATGTCGAGCGCTGCCGCGTGCTGTTGCATCTGGTGGACGCCACATGCGAGCACGCGGGCAAGGCCTACAAGACGGTGCGCGGGGAGCTCGAGGCCTATGAGGGGCATCTCGCCGACAAGATCGAGATCGTCGCGCTGAACAAGACCGACGCGGTCACACCTGGCGACTTGAAGAAACAGAAGGATCGGCTCAAACGCGCCGCCAGGAGGACACCGCTCCTGATCTCGGGGGTGACCGGCGAAGGCGTGAAGGAGGCGTTGCGATCGCTGGCCGAGGTGATCGGCGAGTCCCCGGTCTCGGGCAAGGCCAAGGAAGCCGCCAAGGCCGCGCCGTGGGTGAGGGCGACGTAGTCTAGCGGTTTCGGCGTTTGTATGACTTTGCCGCACGCACTTTTACGAACGTCGGTTATTCCAGCTGCCGCGAATTGCCAAAGCGCGATGACTTAGGTCGAACCGCCATCGCGCTTTGTTTTTTTGCTTGCGCATGATCTTTTCGGAAAACCGCTGCACACTTTTCCGGATCATGCGCTAGTATGACAGCTCCGCACCCCGCGAAACTCCGCAGCAAAGTCCCGTCCATGGCCCGCCCGAGCTTGAAAAATTTCCGCCGTATCGTCGTCAAGGTCGGCTCGTCGCTGCTGGTCGACTCCACTGCCGGCGAAGTCCGCACCCGCTGGCTTTCGGCGTTGGCGGCCGATATCGCGAAGCTGCACGAGGGCGGGCGCGAGCTCCTGGTCGTCTCATCGGGCTCGATTGCGCTTGGCCGCAGCCGGCTGAAACTGCCGCGCGGTCCCTTGAAGCTCGAAGAGAGCCAGGCCGCGGCAGCAGTGGGACAGATCGCGCTGGCGCGAATCTGGTCGGAGATGCTCGGGACGCACGGCATCGGCACGGGACAGATCCTGGTGACACTGCAGGATACGGAGGAGCGCCGCCGCTATCTCAACGCGCGCTCGACCATCGCAAAACTGCTGGAATGGCGCGCGGTACCCGTCATCAACGAGAACGACACGGTTGCCACCAATGAAATCCGCTATGGCGACAACGATCGCCTTGCCGCCCGGGTCGCCACCATGGCGAGCGCCGACCTTCTGATCCTGCTCTCGGATATCGATGGCCTTTACGATGCGCCGCCCACCGACAATCCAACCGCAAAGCTCATTCCAATCGTGGAATCCGTGACGTCGGAAATCGAGGCGATGGCGGGAGCGGCTGGATCCGAACTGTCGCGCGGCGGCATGCGCACCAAGATCGAGGCGGCAAGGATCGCAACCACCGCCGGCACCCACATGCTGATCGCGTCGGGCAAGATCGAGCATCCGTTGCGAGCGATCGCCGACGGCGAACGCTGCACCTGGTTCCTGACGCCGGCCAACCCGGTCACTGCACGCAAGCGTTGGATTGCGGGGTCGCTCGAGCCAAAGGGCACCTTGACCATCGATGCCGGCGCGGTGAGCGCGCTGCGCGCGGGCAAGAGCCTGTTGCCGGCCGGCGTGATCCGGGTGGACGGGCAGTTCGCGCGTGGTGATGCCGTCGTGGTGCGCGGCCCCGATACCGACGAGATCGGCCGAGGACTTGTTGCCTACGACGCCGAGGACGCCGAGAAGATCAAGGGCCGCTCCTCACCGGATGTGATGGTGATTTTGGGCGTCAGCGGCCGCGCCGAAATGATCCACCGCGACGACCTGGTGGTGGGTGGTCCACGGCACTCGGACCCGACATGACGATGGCCCGCAAGCTGTCATGCCCGGGCTTGAGCCGGGCATCCACGTCCTTCTTCGCTGGCAGGGATCTGGACAGGAAGGCCATGCCCGCTCGGTGAGCGGGACTGGGCTAGGCCAATGGCCGACCTGTCGCCGCTCAGCCATGCCGGCGCCTACCTCGCCAGACAATCATTTTCCATGCTAATACATGGCCTTAATTCAATGCTGGAACTAACATGAGCGCGCCCTTGAAGGCGTTCGACGGCAACGCCGATTTGCCTGAACTGATGACCGATCTTGCCGAGCGCGCCCGCAAAGCCGCGCGGGTGCTGGCGCTGGCCTCGCCCGAGCAGAAGAACCGCGCGCTGGAGGCAATCGATCGCGCCATCCGGGCCAACGCCGCCGCCATTCTCGCGGCAAACGCCGAGGACGTTGCCGAGGTTCGCGCCGGCGGCGCCACCTCCGCCTTCATCGATCGGCTGACGCTCACGCAGAGCCGCATCGACGCGATGGCCGACGGGGTCGCGACCGTGCGCGCGATCAAGGACCCGGTCGGAGTCGTGACCGAGAGCTGGAAGCGTCCGAACGGCATGACAATCGAACGGGTTCGCGTACCGCTTGGCGTCGTAGCGGTGATCTTCGAAAGCCGTCCCAATGTCGCAGCCGACGCCGGCGTATTGTGCCTGAAATCCGGAAACGCCGTCATCCTGCGCGGCGGTTCGGACAGTTTCCGCTCCTGCCGCGCGATCCACGATTGCCTGGTGCGGGGATTGCGCGAAGCGGGCCTTCCCGAAGCCTCGATCACGCTGGTGCCGACCCGCGATCGTGCCGCCGTCGGGCTGTTGCTGACCGGACTGAATGGCGCCATCGACCTCATCGTGCCTCGCGGGGGAAAGAGCCTCGTGGCGCGCGTCGAGGCTGAAGCGCGCGTGCCGGTGTTCGCGCATCTTGAAGGCGTCAATCACGTCTACGTCGATCACGCCGCCGATCTGGAGATGGCGAAATCGATCGTACTCAACGCCAAGATGCGCCGTCCCGGCGTCTGCGGCGCAGCCGAGACCTTGCTGGTCGATCGCAACGGCGCGCCGTCGACACTCAAGGCCCTGGTCGAGATGCTGATCGACGCAGGCTGCGAGGTACGCGGCGATCAGGCCGTGCAACGAACCGACGCAAGGGTGAAACCCGCGGCCGACGAGGACTGGGACACCGAATATGAGGACGCGATCATCGCGGCGAGACTCGTTGACGGGGTCGAGGAGGCGATTGCGCATATCCATAACCACGGTTCGCACCACACCGATGCGATCGTGACGGATGACGAATCGGCCGCACGCAAGTTTCTCACCGAGGTCGACTCGGCGATCGTTCTGCACAACGCCTCGACACAGTTTGCCGACGGCGGCGAGTTCGGCTTTGGCGCCGAGATCGGCATCGCTACCGGCAAATTCCATGCGCGCGGCCCGGTAGGCGCCGAGCAACTGACCAGCTTCAAATACCGTGTTCACGGCACCGGGCAGACCCGTCCGTGACGATCTACGGGCGGGAACCGGTTGGCATGAAGAAAACGTGTCAGAAATGAATATCGCGCATGCGGTGGCGCCGTTGAACAAAGCTTACTTGGCTTCGCCATCTGTCGATCGCGCCATTCCGCCTTATTGCAACGGCATGCGCGTCGGCCTGCTCGGAGGTTCGTTCAATCCGCCGCACCTCGCGCATCGGGCGATCAGCCTGTTCGCGATCAAGCGATTGAAGCTGGACCGGGTGTGGTGGCTGGTGACGCCCGGAAATCCGCTCAAGGACGGAAGCACGCTGCACGACATCGCCGAACGTGCCGAAGCCGCGCAGCGCCTGGCGCGCGATCCGCGCATCGATGTCTGCTGTCTCGAATCCGTCATCGGAACGCGATACACTGTCGACACCGTAAGATATCTGCGTCGCCGTGCGACAGGCCTCCGTTTTGTCTGGATCATGGGCGCGGACAATCTCGCGCAATTTCACCGCTGGCAGGACTGGCGGCGGATCGCCTCCGAGGTGCCCATCGCTGTGATCGATCGTCCGCCGCAAAGCTTTCGCGCTCTGGCTTCGCCCGCTTCTCAGGCCCTCGCTCGCTACCGTCTGCCGGAGAACCAGGCCGGCCTGCTGGCCGGCCACCGCGCGCCGGCCTGGGTCTTTCTGACCGGCCTGAAGTTGAGCCTGTCGTCGACGGGCTTGCGCAATCTCGACGGCAGCTGGAGAACGAGGTGAGATGAGCGACATTCGCCGCGCCGCGATTTTGCGATGCCTTGCGATCATCGCGAACGGAAACGATGTGCTTCAAATCAAGAGCACGGCCGGAAAAACATCAGATTACCGGCGCCCCCGGCTTTCGGAAGTTCGCATCGGGGGTGCGGCAGTCGGGAGCAAACTTCGAAAACGGGGCTCTGGAATATTGAAACCGTTAACCCCACATGCATAGTATCAGGCGCGGTCGCCAAAGGATTCGGCGGCCGCGATACAGCGAAAGGAATGGTCCCTGGCCACATCTGTATTGTCCAAGTCTGTTTTACCCAAGACGCGTAAAACATCGACCCAAGCTGCGGCCTTGAAGGCGCAACCTGACGCCGACAAGACCCTGAATATGATCCTCTCCCGCCTGGACGACATGAAGGCGGAAGAAACGATCACCATCGACCTTCGCGGCAAATCCTCATTTTCCGATTACATGATCGTCACCTCCGGCCGGGTAAACCGGCACGTCGGTGCGATTGCGGAAAATGTGGCCAAAGGCCTCAAGGAGACCGGAGTCAAAAGCCTCCATATCGAGGGCTTGCCCAACTGCGATTGGGTGCTGATCGATTCCGGCGACGTGATCGTGCACATCTTCAGACCCGAGGTTCGCGAATTCTACAATCTCGAGAGATTGTGGACTCAAGGCCCCGCTGCGGCGAAGACGATCTAACCGGCCGGCTCTTCTACGGCCGAGCGCATGGGCAGTGCGACGCATGGGCGGCTTCGCTTGTGCGGTAGGTTGCGCGCAATCGATTGATCTCAAGCCGTATCTCGGGCAAAGCGGAACTTAATCCTCGGCGCAAGGCCGAGCTCGTTTGGGCCGGAAGATATTCCCATGCGCCTCGTCGTGATCGCGGTCGGACGGCTGAAGCAGGGGCCGGAGCGCGAATTGGCCGAACGTTACCGCGAACGATTCGACGACATCGGCCGCAAGCTCGGATTTCGCGGACTTGAAATCCATGAAATTCCGGAAAGCCGGGCCCGTGATACCGAGACCCGGATCGCGGAGGAGGCGGCCGCGATCTCGGCCGCGACCCCGCCGAAATCCATCCTCGTCGCACTCGACGAGCGTGGCGACAGCATCGATAGCCAGGGTTTTGCCCGGCATCTCGCCCGTTGGCGAGATGATCAGGTCGCCGACACAATTTTCATAATCGGTGGGGCGGACGGACTTTCGCCCGAATTGCGGCGCATGGCTAGGTTGCGGATGGCGTTTGGTTCCGCGACCTGGCCGCACCAGATGGTACGTGTCATGCTGCTCGAACAGGTTTACCGCGCCGCGACCATCCTCGCAGGTCACCCCTATCACCGCGCCTGACGCGCGCAACGGAAATGCGATTGGACTTGATGCAGCCAGCGCGGAACCTGCCTTCGTACCATGACACCGTCCGCGGCGGCGCTTTCGGCTCTCTGCGCCTTCCACTTTCGATCGCCTTGGTGTCGGCCGGCGTCGCGGCGATGAGTTTGCCCACCGCCGCGCAGGTCGCAGAAGCAACGCCGCAGGCGACGGCCCCCTCCGGCGATGCGATCAAGCAGCGGGAGCAGGAACTGGAAGCTGCGCGCGCCCAGCAAAAGAGCGCCGTCGAATTGCAGCAGAGGCTCAGGGCCGAAGTCACGGTCATCGGACAGGATCGCACCAAGCTCAATGCGCAACTGATCGACATCGCCGCCCAGGTTCGCAATATCGAAACAAGGATTGCAGACGCCGAGGCGCGGCTTCGTCCACTCGATTCGCGCGAGCAGCAGATCAGGGGCTCGCTGGATTCGCGCCGCGCCGAAGTGGTTGAGGTGCTGGCCGCGTTGCAGCGCGCCGGGCGGCGAACACCTCCTGCCTTGCTGGTACGACCGGAAGACGCACTGCAATCGCTTCGGACCGCCATTCTTCTCGGTTCGGTCGTGCCGGAGTTGCGCAGCCGCGCCGAGAAACTCGCCGACGATCTCACCGAGTTGATCACGCTGCGCAAGAACATTGGCTCGGAGCGCGATCGCCTTGCACTCGACCGCGACAAATTGAAGGTAGATCAGACGCGCCTCGCCGCGCTCGTGGACGAGCGTCAACGCCAGCAGGGCGCGATCGAAAAGGACATCGAGGCGGAAGGGGCGCGGGCGGTCACGCTTGCCCGGCAGGTCGACACCCTTCAGAGCCTGATCGGCAAAATGGAGCAGGATCTGAAGAGCGCGGCGAAAGCGGCCGCGGCGGCGACCCTGCAGGGGGCGCCCGCTACCACCGACGGCAAACCCAACCTCGGCGGGTTGAAGGACCCGGGGCGGAAAAGTCCGGCGATTGCATTTGCTTCCGCCAGGGGATTACTCGCTTTGCCGGTTAACGGCGTCAAAATCCGGGAATTTGGCAGTTCCGACGGCGTAGGCGGCGTAGAAAAGGGCATTTCTTTGGCAACCAGGGCGGCAGCCCAGGTCACAACCCCGTGTGACGGCTGGGTTGTTTACGTTGGTCCATTCCGAAGCTACGGACAACTCTTGATCCTCAATGCCGGGGGCGGGTATCATGTGTTGATCGCCGGAATGGAGCGCATTTCGGTTAACATCGGACAGTTTGTACTTACGGGGGAGCCGGTCGCGACCATGGGGACGACATCCCAGGTCGCATCGATACTCGCGACCAACGCGAGCCAGCCCGTGCTCTATATCGAGTTCCGTAAGGACGGCACTCCCATTGATCCAGGCCCATGGTGGGCCGCAAAAGAAGGCGAAAAGGTTCGCGGATGATGCGCAAGACTTCCTTAATTCTCCTCAGCGCCGCTACCGGCGCAGCGTTGACGCTCTTCGTGACCCAGCCGCGCTCGGTGCTGATGGGATCGAGTGCGCGGGCCTCCACGTCGGACACCTATCGCCAGCTCAATCTGTTTGGCGACGTGTTCGAGCGGGTCCGGAGCGACTATGTCGAGAAGCCCGACGACAGCAAGCTGGTCGAATCCGCCATCAGCGGAATGCTGAGCGGCCTCGATCCGCATTCAAGCTATATGGACGCCAAGAGCTTCCGCGACATGCAAGTGCAGACCCGCGGCGAGTTCGGCGGCCTCGGCATCGAAGTCACCATGGAAGACGGCCTGATCAAGGTGGTGTCGCCGATCGACGACACGCCGGCCTCCAAGGCCGGCATCATGGCCAACGACATCATCACGACGCTGGACGACGAGGCGGTGCTGGGCCTCACCCTCAACCAGGCCGTTGAAAAAATGCGCGGTCCGGTCAACACCAAGATTCGGCTGAAGATCATCCGCAAGGGGCTCGACAATCCGCTCGACGTCACGCTGGTCCGCGACAACATCCGCGTCCGCTCCGTGCGCGCGCGCACGGAGGGCGATGATATCGGTTATATCCGTATCACCACTTTCAACGAGCAGACCACCGAAGGCCTCAAGCGGGAGATCAACAACCTGAACAACCAGATCGGCGACAAGCTGAAAGGCTACATCATCGACCTGCGCAACAATCCGGGCGGGCTCCTGGAAGAAGCTGTGACGGTGTCTGATGCTTTCCTTGAGCGCGGCGAAATCGTCTCGACGCGTGGACGTAACGCCGAGGAAACGCAGCGTCGCTCGGCTCATCCCGGCGATCTGACCAAGGGCAAGCAGGTGATCGTTCTCATCAACGGCGGCTCGGCATCGGCTTCCGAAATCGTTGCCGGCGCGCTGCAGGATCACAAGCGGGCCACGCTTGTCGGCACCCGCTCCTTCGGCAAGGGATCGGTCCAGACCATCATACCGCTCGGTGCCGGCAACGGCGCGCTGCGGCTGACCACCGCGCGCTACTACACGCCGTCGGGCCGCTCCATCCAGGCCAAGGGCATCGTGCCGGACATCGAGGTGTTGCAGGACGTGCCCGAGGAGCTGAAATCGCGAACCGACACCAAGGGTGAAGCGTCCCTGCGCGGCCATCTGAAGAATGATGGCGACGAGAAGACCGGCTCGCAGTCCTACGTGCCGCCGGACACCAAGGACGACAAGGCGCTCAAGATGGCGGCCGATCTGCTTCACGGCGTCAAGGTGAACGCCAGCGCCGCCGGCACCACCGACAAGGCTGCGATCGACAAGCCTTCCAACAAGGAAGCCAATTGACTCGCTTGCAGGCTTTTTTCCTGAAAAGGGGCGGCCCAAGGGCCGCCCCTTTTGCTTGGCCGAGCCGTAACGAGCAGGCCGCCAGACATCAAGAAAGCGCATAATCTGGCCGCTCGGCGCAGGCGAATTAGGCCGCCGAGAGCGCTTGTGGGGAGAACCTTTCTGACGGCCTCCAAAACACCGCATCTGCCGCGGCCTTGTCTTGCCGTGGTATCTTCGGGCTGATTCGGGGGAGTTCAATGGCAGAGACGGCCGATGATCTGAGCGCTCCGCTCGGACAGCATACCGTGCGCCGCGCGCGCCGGTTGCGGCTGCCGTTCAGTGGAATGCAGGCGCTTGCCGTACTGCTCGGTCTGTTTCTGGTGGCCTTCGCCGGCTTTGCCCTCTTCAACGACAATCCGCTCGGCGGCGAACCCATGGCGCGGATCGCCATCCGGCCGCCTCAGCCGGGCGAGGAGAGAGCGGCCGAGAAGCCGGTCGAAACACCGGCGATGGCTTCGGTGCACAGCACCGAGGTGGTCCCGCCCCACAAGCAGGCCGCGCCATCCGAGCAGCGGACCATCACCATCATTGATGGCTCCAGCGGCGCTCGCCACGACCTGCCGATCGCCGGCGAGACGCCGGACAAGAACCCAGCCGACGTCCGTCCCGCCGTGATGGCGGGCATCGATCAGCGCCTGCTCGAGAGATCACGCTACGGCATGATCCCGATGGCGTCGGAAGGGCTGAAGCCCTTCAACGTCTACGCTGCGGACGCCGACCGCGCTAAAGCCGCGAAAATGCCAGTGGTTGCGATTGTCGTCGGAGGTCTCGGCGTCGGCGCCGCCAAAACCGCGGACGCCATCATGAAGCTGCCGGGCGCGATAACACTGGCATTCACGCCCTATGGATCGGACCCGACCAGGCTTGCCGAGCGGGCACGCGCGCAGCGCCACGAGCTTCTACTGCAGATTCCGATGGAGCCTTATGATTATCCCGACAACGATCCCGGGCCGCAGACGCTTCTGACGACGCTCGCGCCGGAACAGAATATCGACCGCCTGCACTGGCACCTCAGCCGATTCCAGGGTTACGCCGGCATTGCCAACTTCATGGGTGCGCGCTTTGTCGCCAGCGATGCCGTGATGCAGCCAGTGGTCCGGGAGGCCGCCAAACGCGGGCTTGGCTATTTCGACGATGGAACCGTGCCGCGAAGTGTCGCGCCTTCGCTGGCGATCGCCCAGACGGTGCCCTTTGCCAAGGCCGACGTCTCCGTCGATGCGGTGCCGACGGCCGCGGAAATCGACCGCGCCTTGGCGAAGCTGGAGGGGATCGCCAAGGAGCGAGGCGTCGCGATCGGTGTCGCCTCGGCCTTGCCGATCTCGATCGAACGGATAAGCGCCTGGACCAGGTCGCTCGAGAATCGCGGCGTTATGCTTGTGCCATTGACAACCGCGATGCTGAAATCAAAATCAAGCTGAAGATTTGCCAAACGGTGCGGGTACCCAAGAGGCGTTGAGGGAATGGCGCGTTACGAGGATTTGCCCTATCGGACATGCGTCGGAGTGATGCTGATCAATACAGCAGGGCTGGTCTTTATCGGACGCCGCGCCGGTGGTGTCGAGCATGTCGACGAATCCCACGTCTGGCAGATGCCGCAGGGCGGAGTCGACCCCGGCGAAAATACCTGGCAAGCCGCCAAGCGCGAACTCTATGAGGAAACCAGCGTCCGTTCCGTCGAGAAGCTCGGTGAGGTCGCGGACTGGCTGATCTACGATATTCCGCGCACCGTCGCCGGCCGGACCTGGAAAGGCCGCTACCGCGGCCAGCGCCAGAAATGGTACGCGGTCCGTTTCACGGGCAAGGACAGCGAGATCAATGTCGCAAGCCCCGGCGGTGGCGGCCACAGGGCGGAATTCGTCAGCTGGCGCTGGGAGCCGATGAAGAATCTCCCTGAGCTGATCGTTCCGTTCAAGCGCCCGGTCTACGAGCGGGTGGTCAAGGAATTCTCCAGGCTTGCGGATGGCTAGCACGGCTGCACATTCGTCTTCGGTGACCTTTGCGATTGATTTCACCACTGGCTCGATCCACACGACGCAATCAGAACTATCGACGGCATCGGTGAAAGGAAGTTCGGCGACGTCCCCGCTTTCCATCGTGGCGTGACCGAGCCGGAAGCCCATCACGCCGGGCTGAGCCGACGCAGTGGCTTGGATGAGCGAACATCGCCTGCGCGCGCTTACCGGCAATCATCCGGAGAACCCGACACTCGATCTGCCCTGCCGCGAAGTTTTCAAAAGCGGTCAGCGAGCCACCGAAGTCGCAGGACCGATGCTGGAGAACGAGGCAGCGGCGCTGCATGCCGGCGTATGGGAGAAATAACTGCTTCTGCGCAAAGGTCTGTCCCGCACTTGATGCAAAAACAGCCTAACCAAAAACCTTAACTGCGCGCGCCCTTACCGGGAAGACTTTTACATCCCGGTAAATGAAAAACGGCGCTGCGGGTTAATCGCGGCGCCATCGTTTCGGAGAGGGAGTACCTCATTGGAATCGGCATTGGGTTCGTTTTGTAAATTCCGCGTTCCTCTGCTTGCCGTGGGGTGGGTTCAAAAATTTTTGAAAAACAACCCCATGCAAAGTATCAGCCCAAAGGAACCTAAAAGGAACCTAGAGGAACCAATTTGGGACTAGCCAAAAGTGATTCTGGTTGGCTTGGTAGGTTGGCCAAAAAAGCGAGGGCGAATCGATGACTTCACGAAAATCAAAGGTGGTGGCGAAAGCGAAACCGGCGCGGGAGCGGACGCCGCAGGAAGTTGATGCCATTGAAAAGGTTTGCGCCGAACGCGCCAGCATGCCGCGCATGAAGATCTTAAAATCTGAAAGTGGCATGAGCTTCACGACCGAACACATTGATGACTTGGCGGGCCCAGCGCTCATCATGCAGGCGCTTGGGACAACGGATTCGGCTTTCTTTACAGGCTTGGTAGCTCAACTCGCAACGGCAGACGGCGGGGAACCAAACGAGCAGAAGCTCAATTTCGTGCTCGCGGTCATCAAGGGAATCAAACCTCAAGATCAGCTGGAGGCGATGTTGGCGGCGCAAATGGCGGCTGTTCACTCAGCAACAATGAGGTCCGCATGCGACCTAGCCGAGGCCGAAAGTCTCCAGCATCGGGATAGCGCGGAGCGAACCTTCAATAAGCTTGCGCGAACTTTTTCTAGCCAGATGGAGGCACTAAAGCGGTACCGGATGGGAGGCGAACAGACGGTCACGGTACAGCAGGTAAATGTCAGCGAGGGCGGGCAGGCTATCGTTGGCAACGTTACACAGGGCCAAAAAGATGCCGCGCCAAATCAAGTTCCTCCGCAACCGTTGGCCATTGCCCACGACGACACACTTCCGATGCGGATCATTGAAAGCAAGGAGGCGGTTCCGGTTGCAGCCCCGCGAGACGCGAACAAGAAATGACGCGCGATCATGCACGCAATACTGGTCCGATGCTTGCCAGCCAGCGCTGCGGCGCCAAGACCCGCTCAAGCAAGCCCTGCCGTTCGCCCGCCGTTCAGGGAAAAAAGCGCTGCCGTATGCATGGCGGGGCGGCAGGATCTGGGGCTCCGCGCGGCAACAAGAATGCACGGAAGCATGGGCTCTATGCCCGCGAAGCCATTGCCCAACGTCGGCAGCTTGGCGAGCTGATGCGACAATCGCGCAAACTGATCCTGGAGATCGAGTGAAGCGACTATCGGTTGGGAGCAAGCGTTGCTCATACCGCTCCAGCTTGGCGGGCTTGAGATAGAGAATTTGCATCGTGATCTTGGTAAGCAGTGCTGCAACAGGTGCGCGACAAATTGGTGGCTTGCCCTAACAAAACCAGGCTTGCGCAAAACGAGAATCGTAGATTCTAAAATGCGCGCGCCGCTCATAGACCGTAATGGTCCATAATCAGGCTCGTGACGTAGATAACGCCGCAGGCGACGAGGCCACCGAGTATCCCATATTCTGTCACGATCAAACGCATGACCCAGTGCGCCACGTGCCACGTGGCAATCAGGGAGGCGATCATTGCGAATATCATGATTGTATCGCGCATGGCTTGCAAGCTCCGTGCGGCCTGTTGAGCATTCGATGTGCTCCGCCGCGGTCGATTTTTCCCAAAAATCTTCGCCGCAATCGCGCACGAGACCTTCCACCGCCTCTCGTCGATGAACTCAAGGCCAGCAGCTTCTAAGTTCTCATGCGGATCCGGAACCTCATCCGAAACGCTGGGTCGAAACCCAGAGCGTCCGCGATGTAGCGAGGGGATCGATCGCCCGTCGCTCCCACCAGGCGACCTCGTCTCCGTGGCTATGGACGTCACGGTGATGAACTCTGCACAGGGGTACGGTGAACTCGTCGCTCACCTTCAACCCCATTGCCCGCGGTTGGGTAAATCGCAGGTGGTGGGCGTCGGCGGGGCTTCTTCCGCAGACCAGACACGGCTGCGACGCCACGAATTTGAGGTGGGCTTTATTACGCAATCGACGTGGCTCGCCGAAGGTGAGCTTGCTCTTATCGATCTTGGCGGGAACTACATCGGCTTGTTGATGCATTGAAGCTGACGCGTCGCCATTGAGCGTTGGTGGAGAGGTGACCGGACGCTCGGGCGGATGACCGACAGCAGTCCTAATCTTTCGGGGGCGGCCCCGCGGCGGCTTGACGGCGCCTGCAAATGGCGCAGGCGGTTGAGGTGTATTTGAGTCGGTTTGAGTCGCAGGCGCTGGCGGGGTTTCATGCGAAGCGTCTGGAAGAGCCACCCTCGCAGCGAAGGCTTCCTCGACCAACCTGGCGTCGTCCGCTGAAAGGCTATTTTTGGACTTCAGGATTGCGATCGCACGGCGCTGTAGCTCCTCCTCCGTCAGAGCTTGGATTTCTTGGATGAGTTGCGCCCTCGCAGCGGCGGACCCTTCGGCATTCAGTTTTTGGTAAACCCGGGGTGTGGTGCTGGATTGGGATTGGCTTGCAGCGGCGGGCTTTGGTCCGAGATTAGTTTTCCGCGCCAAGTCAGATTCTGCTGCGGTATCTGCTTTGGGGACGTTGGCCATGTCAGGCGAGTCGAGGTCGTCCTCGCCGGCGATACCAACCATCGTGAATAGTGCGTAGCGCCTTGCATAAGTCAGTGCCGCCCCCATCCGGCGCGGTGCTGAGGTCTCCGATAGCTGGCAGACCGGCCAGTCTGAAGAAATCCATTCGCCTGAGGTGTGGACAAGGAGGGTGGTCAGGTTGACGGTGCCACTGGTCGGATCGATGGCGGTGGTCTGCGTAACCGCAATCTGCTGGCTACCGAGGGCCTTTCTGATGATGTCGAGCCCGCTCGCGAGCGAGGCGTAGCGGAAGTTACGCTGGCTGTCTGTTCGAGAGTCATAGATGGCCCCAATCATCGCCTTCTCGGGATTGGAGAGCTCGATCTGGGCTTTGGCGAGTGCCGTGGCGATCGCGGCGACGTTTTCACTGGAACGATGCATGGCCGGCCTCCATCGCAAGAAGATCAAAGCTGATCGCTCCCGACTTTGAGCGTTTCGCCCGGATGCCGTGGCCTATCGCCTCTTTGGCATCCTCCGGCATCAATGCCCTGAGCTCGCTCTTGGCACGCTCGTGCTCGGCATGGGGTTGTCTGGTCGCACAAAATAGGCTGGCGAATTCCGCCCAGGAATTGGAGGCGTTCATGTCGATGACCCGGACCGCCTCGATCCGCGGTTTTGGCGGCTCGCAATCGAACAGCGCCGGCGTTTCGCCGGTTTTGACAGCTCGCCAGAAAGCCTTTTCTGCTGCGATCAAAATGGTCTGGTAGATCGGATCTGCTTCGATGGAGAGTTCAATCCACTTGCCGCCTCCGGTGATGATGGAGAGCACCGATTTTTTGGTGCCTGCGACCAGCATGTTGTGCTGCAGCTGGGCCATATGCTTCTCGGCAGCAGCTTCTTCCGAGAATGACCACGGCAGCATGAACTTGGCCTCGAATACCGCGCCAGTTTCCTTGACCACGCCGTCGAACGTAGCCGCCATCCAAGGGAGCGTTCGATGGACCGCGTGGCGTTGGATATCTGATACCCTGTAGCCCGAGTTAAGTTCGAACCATCGCCGATTAAGGCTCTCGGTTACGACTCCGAGCTGAACAACGAGTTCGCCCGACAGGTCGAGCGGGGCTTCCTCGCCGCGCTTTTCCCGCCAGAGCCGCAATAGCGCTTTTTCGTCCTTGCCCAAGACGATCCGGGCATCGGAGCCGCCTATGAAGTCGCAGCGGTTACGCGGCAGCGAAGCAGCGCTAATTTCAGGCATGGCTCCGCCGTTCACCAAAATGGTGGTCTTAGTCATTTTCGCTCCTGGAATCGCGTTGTGAGATTACATCAATAATGTAATGCTGCATGAAACAAGAGTCAACATAAAAAATGTAAGGTTATACAAAAAATGTCGATCAGCGCGGCGCAGTGCCGTGGTGCCCGCGGGCTTCTGGGGTGGTCGCAGTCCGACCTTTCGGAAGCGAGCAAGACAGCAACGAAGACCATCGCGGATTTTGAACGTGGGGCAAGGCAGCCGTATCCGCGAACCCTTGAAGACGTGCGCAAAGCTCTGGAAAGAGCTGGAATTGAGTTCATTGATGAGAATGGCGGAGGCGCCGGCGTTCGTCTGAAAAAATCGAAGCGATAGTCAAACCCGGTCAGGTCACATTTTGGAGGAAAAAGCGACACATTTGCAGACCGGACAACAGGGAGCTTTAGCGCAGCGTGACCTTAAAGCGAAAGCGACGCCCAGTGAAACGCTGGACACGCTCGGGCAGGAGGGCACCGATGCGGGTCAAGAGCGCGAATACGCTCGGAAAGGCGATAACCGACTTGTCGCGATCGAGACCGTTGGCGATCAGTTCCGCTGCCCGCTCCGCCGACATTAAGAACGGCTTTTGACCATGCTCCTGCGCGGCCATTGGCGTCAGCACGTAGCCCGGACAAACCACGTTGATCTTCACTCCACTCTCGTGGACTAACGAGCGAAGCGCGCGCCCGAAATTTAAAACCGCCGCTTTGCTTGCGCCATAGCTGGGAGCGTCGGGAATTGGAATAAATCCGGCCAAGGACGAGACAAGCGCTATTTGGCCTGTTCCCCGCTCGACCATGCGCGGCAGGACCGCATAGACCGTATTGAGCACCCCAATCACATTGGTCTCGATCAGCGCGCGGCCGATTTCCGGGATTTCGAGATCAGCTCCGGGCGGAGTTCCGCCCATGATCCCTGCATTGGCAAACAGAAGATCAATCGGCGTGGCGGCGTCGAATGCCACGAGCCAGGCTTCGAGTTGGGCAGAACTGCGGACATCAATGAGCGCCGTCGATACCACAGCGCCCCCTTCACGGCAGGCCATCGCGACGTCGTCGAGCCGCTGCTGATGGCGTCCGAGCAACCCTAATGTTACGCCCTTTTTGGCGTAGTGAAGTGCTAACGCCCGTCCGATCCCACTTGATGCACCAGTAATGACAATGTTTCTTGCCATGCTGCCCTAATTCGATGGATGCAGGCTCGCCACACCCTGCGTCCCGTCAATATCCAGGAACGCGCATAGCCCGCAAGGTCTTGGGCATATCTGTCAGTTCGGCGGCAGTGGCGTCGAGCGCGGCTTCGATTTCGCTCGGGGTGTGTTCGGCAGTGAGAAAGAACCGCAACCGCGCCGCTTTCGCCGGCACTGCCGGATAGAGCACCGGCAGCACGTTGAATCCGCGATCAAGCAGCTTGTGACTGAGCACCACTGCGGGGATGGAGTCACCTACAATGGTCGGACAGATTGCCGTACTGGCGCTCGTGCCAGTATCGAGCCCACGCTCCTTGGCCAGTTGGCGGAATAGTTCGGCATTGCGATGCAGCCGTGCCACCCGCTCAGGCTCGCTCCGTAGAATTTTGACCGCCTGGTGGGCGGTGGCGGCAATCAGTGGCGGCATGCCAACACTGTAGACGAACACACCAACGAGCGATTTGAAGTAATTCACCAGATCGGCTGAACCCGCAATATAGCCGCCGCAGCCGGCGAGCGTCTTCGACAACGTGCCCATCCAGATATCGACCTGACCGGGATCGACGCCACACTGCTCAAAGCTTCCGTAGCCACGGTTGCCTAACACGCCCAGAGCATGGGCTTCGTCGACCATTAGCCAAGCCTCGTACCTGGTCTTGATGTCGATCAATCGGTGCAGATCCGGCCAATCGCCATCCATACTGTAGAGGCCTTCGACCACGATCAGCGCTCGCTCGAACTTATGCCGCGTCGAGACCAACAAGCGCTCGAGGGCATCGAGATCGTTGTGGGGGAAGCTGCGCCGCGCGGCCCCAGAAAGAACCCCTCCCATGACCGCGCTATTGTGGACGGCGGCATCGCAGATCACCTTTGGTCCCACCAATTGTCCGATCACGCCAAGATTGGTGGCATAGCCGCTCACAATCGCCACGCAATCATCGACGCCGTAGTGTGTGGCGAGCGCGTTCTCAAGCGCGCGGTGAATGGGCCGCTCGCCCGCGACATGCCGGCTCCCAGATGGCGAGATACCATAATGATCGATCGCTTCCTTTGCGGCCGCAGTGATCCTCGGGTCAGCATTGAGGCCCAAATAGTCATAAGAGGAAAAATTGACAATCTCGCGCCCGTCAATCCGCGTGCGCGATCCCGCGCGGGCCTCATGCATTCGGAAGTACGGCGTGCCGACCCCAATCTTCTCGCCGATCGTGCGTTGTATCCGCAGCTCTTCGAATCCTGGAAGCGTATTGAAATCGACGCGGCTCTTGTCGGTGGGCGACTTCGCGAGCGTGGTCGGCGGCGGCCGTGCGCCAGCATCGTCGCCGAGCAAGGCAACTCGGGACAGTAGCCGCTGACGTGCCTCATCGGCGAGAGGCGAGCCCTTGTGCGTCACGACTCAACGCCCTCCATTTTGGGTTTTTCCGAATCGATCAACGCGGTCAGCAGTCCAAGCTCCTCGCTCCCAACGTTCTCGAGGTGTTGTTCCGCCATCACGATCGCCTTAGCATCACCTCGTGCACCATCATCTGGGTTCACTTGTGCGATGATCTCATTGGTGACACTGGTAACCGTCAGATTGGCGGACGACCCAGCAAGCGTGAACTGGACACCGAAGCGCTCCTCGAGATTCATCACAAGCTCGAGCGCCATTAAGGAATCGAGCCCCAAATCCGCCAGGGGTCGAGCCCGGCCGACGTCCTATTCGCCAACGAAATCGACTGCGAACGCGCATGTCGGAGACAAAAGCCCGCTTGGATCCTACCTTTGATTAGTTGGCGTTTTGCTGCCAACCTGTGCGAGACTGCTCAGCGAAAAGCGGCAAAGATCGAAATCGAAGTCAGCACCCGCCGGGCGCATGATGACCGTCGAAAAACCCTATCGTCCCAACGTGGGTATCGCCCTGTTCAACACGGCAGGGCTGGTGCTGATCGGACGGCGCTTTCAGGACGACGGGCCGGAAATCATCCTTCCCGGTCTTGAATGGCAGATGCCACAAGGCGGCATCGATGAGGATGAAAATCCGCGCAGCGCCGTGATGCGGGAGCTCTGGGAAGAAACCGGGGTGGCGAACGCCGATTATCTCGGCGAGACCGACTGGCTCGTTTACGAGTTTCCGCCGTTTTCCGGCGCCTCATCGCACCGGCTGGTAAAATTCCGCGGCCAGCGGCAAAAATGGTTTGCGTTGCGTTTCACAGGTATTGATGACGAGATCGACCCTTTGACATCGCGCAACGGCCAGCCGCCGGAATTCGATCGGTGGCGTTGGGAGCGGCTCGACCTGGTCGCCGATCTCGTGGTGCCGTTCCGGCGCGAGGTGTACCGGGCCGTGGCCAGGCAATTTGCACCCTTCGCCGCGGGCAAAGCCTGATCACCGAGCTGGTTCGGCCCGCCAGGCTCGAAGAAGCTCTAATGCAAGGCCGTCGTGCTGAGTTCGTGCTGGATGCTCTTGAAGTGATCGAGCCGCGCGATCTCGCGGTCGAGCTCGGAGCCTTCCTTTTCGGAAAGCTTGGCCTGCATTTCGGCGATTGCATCGGCGAACTGGGCGCGATCGAGATCCTCCAGCGACATGGCGACGTCGGCGAGCACCGTGAGACCTCGGTCCGACATCTCCGCAAGGCCGCCCGTCACGATGATCTTTTCCTTCTTGCCGCCGGTAATCACGGTCAGGATGCCGGGCCGCATCACGGCAATGACCGGAGCATGTCCGGCCAGCACGCCGAAATCGCCCTCGAGGCCGGGAATATCGACCTGGTCCACCTCGCCGGAAAAGGCGAGCTTCTCGGGAGAGACGAGATCGAAGTGGAATGTGGCCACGGAATTACTCTCTCGGCTGTCACGCGCTGCACGACCCGCGGGTCCATCAGTAGAAAAAAAACTCTGCTGTCGATGGATTGCCGGGTCGAGCCCGGCAATGACGACAGTCTTCTCTACGCCGCTTCGGCCGCGAGCTTCTTGCCCTTCTCGACTGCCTCTTCGATGGTGCCGACCATGTAGAAGGCGGCCTCCGGCAGGTGGTCGTATTTGCCTTCGCACAGACCGCGGAAACCCTTGATAGTGTCGGCGAGCTCGACGAACTTGCCGGGCGAGCCGGTGAACACCTCGGCGACGTGGAACGGCTGCGACAGGAAGCGTTCCACCTTGCGTGCACGCGCCACGGTGATCTTGTCTTCCTCCGACAGTTCATCCATACCGAGAATGGCGATGATGTCCTGCAACGACTTGTAGCGCTGCAGCACCTGCTGGACCAGACGCGCGGTGGAATAGTGCTCTTCACCGACGACGAGCGGTGACAGCATGCGCGAGGTCGAGTCGAGCGGGTCCACCGCCGGATAGATGCCCTTTTCCGAAATGCCACGCGACAGCACCGTGGTTGCGTCCAAATGGGCAAAGGACGTTGCAGGCGCGGGGTCGGTCAAGTCGTCGGCCGGCACGTAGATCGCCTGCACGGATGTGATCGACCCCTTGTTGGTGGTGGTGATGCGCTCCTGCAGCTCGCCCATGTCGGTGGCAAGCGTCGGCTGATAGCCCACCGCGGAAGGAATACGGCCGAGCAGGGCCGACACTTCCGAACCGGCCTGGGTGAAGCGGAAGATGTTGTCGACGAAGAACAGCACGTCCTGGCCCTGGTCGCGGAAGTGTTCGGCAACCGTGAGGCCGGTGAGGCCGACGCGGACGCGGGCGCCCGGCGGCTCGTTCATCTGGCCGAACACCAGCGCGCATTTCGACTTCACATTCGGATCGGGATTGTGCGGATCGGCATTGACCTTCGATTCGATGAACTCGTGATAAAGGTCGTTGCCCTCACGGGTGCGCTCGCCGACCCCGGCGAACACCGAGTAACCGCCGTGCGCCTTCGCGACGTTGTTGATGAGTTCCTGAATCAGCACGGTCTTGCCGACGCCGGCACCGCCGAACAGTCCGATCTTGCCGCCCTTGGCGTAAGGCGCCAAGAGGTCCACGACCTTGATGCCGGTAACAAGAATCTCGGCTTCGGTCGACTGATCGGTGTAGCTCGGCGCTTCCTGGTGGATCGCACGCATGTCTTCGGCCGGAACCGGGCCGGCTTCGTCGATCGGCTCGCCGATGACGTTGATGATGCGGCCGAGCAAGCCGGCGCCGACCGGCACCATGATCGGCGCGCCGGTGTCGGAGACCTCCTGGCCGCGGACCAGGCCTTCGGTGGTGTCCATGGCGATGGTGCGCACCGTGGATTCGCCGAGATGCTGCGCGACTTCCAGCACCAGGCGGTTGCCGCCGTTTTTGGTCTCCAGCGCATTGAGAATCGCCGGCAAGTGACCTTCGAACTGCACGTCGACGACGGCGCCGATGACTTGCGTGATGCGTCCGGCCTGATTGGCTTGTGTAGCCATAAAACTCTCTCCTTCGAATTCTTAAATCTCAAACGACCATTGCGGCTGTCACATCGCCTCGGCGCCGGAGATGATTTCGATTAGCTCCTTGGTGATCATCGCCTGACGGGTCCGGTTGTAGACCAGCGTCTGCTTGCGGATCATGTCGCCGGCGTTGCGGGTAGCGTTGTCCATCGCGCTCATCTGGGCGCCGTAGAACGAAGCGTTGTTCTCCAGAAGCGCGCGGAAAATCTGTACCGCGAGGTTGCGCGGCAACAGCCGTGGCAGGACCTCGTCTTCTTCCGGCTCGTATTCGTAAGCGACCGCCGCGCCTGCATTGGCTGCCGTTTCGTCCACCACAAGTGGGATGATCTGTTGCGCGGTCGGAATCTGCGCGATCACCGACTTGTATCGCGAATAGAACAGCGTGCAGACGTCGAATTCGCCGGCCTCAAAACGCGCGATGATCTTCTTTGCGATGTCATCGGCGTTGACGAAACCGAGCTGGCGCACCGAACGAAGCTCGATGGTTTCGATGATCTGCTTTTCGAGGGTGCGACGCAGCTGCTCAAATCCCTTGCGGCCGACGCAGAAGAACTTGACCTCCTTGCCCTGGTTGATCAGGTTCTGGGCGTGCTCGCGGGCGAGCCGTACGATCGCCGAGTTGAATGGCCCGCAAAGCCCTCGTTCCCCGGTGCAGACCAGCAGCAGTTGCACCTGGTCCTTGCCGGTCCCGGCCAGCAGCGCCGGCGCGCCGGGGGACCCGGCCGCTGCGGCAGCGATGCTCGAGATGACCGCATCCATCTTTTCCGCGTAGGGCCGAGCGGCTTCGGCGGCGCTCTGCGCACGGCGCAGCTTCGAGGCTGCGACCATCTGCATCGCCTTGGTGATCTTTTGCGTCGCCTTGGTGGAGGCGATGCGGACCCGCATGTCTTTAAGTGAAGCCATTCTTAGTTGACCCCGGCGATCCGATCCTCGGATCGAACCGCAAACCTGTCTCTCGTCATGCCCGGCGCCATGCCGGGCATCCACGTCTCTTCTTGCATCCACGCGCAAAACGTGGGCGGCCGGAGCAAGCCCGGCCGCGGACGTCGCTATGCAAACGTCCTGGCAAAACCCTCTACCACGCTCTTCAGCTTGGCTGCGGTGTCGTCGCTGAGTTCACGGGTGTCGCGGATGGCGTTGAGAAGATCGACATTCTTGCCACGCAACACCGACAAGAGACCGTCCTCGAAGGCACGCACCTTACTGAGCGGAAGCGCGTCGAGATAGCCATTGGTGCCGGCCCAGATCACGCACACCTGCTCTTCCATCTTCAGCGGCGAGAATTGCGGCTGCTTCAATAGTTCGGTCAGCCGCGAGCCGCGATTGAGCAGGCGCTGGGTCGAAGCGTCGAGGTCGGAGCCGAACTGGGCGAACGCCGCCATCTCGCGATATTGCGCGAGCTCGCCCTTGATCCTGCCGGCCACCTTCTTCATCGCCTTGGTCTGTGCCGAGGATCCCACGCGCGACACCGACAGGCCGACGTTGACCGCCGGACGAATGCCCTGGAAGAACAGATCGGTCTCGAGGAAAATCTGGCCGTCGGTAATCGAGATCACGTTGGTCGGAATGTAGGCCGAGACGTCGTTGGCCTGCGTTTCGATCACGGGCAGCGCGGTCAGCGAACCCGAGCCATTGTCCTTGTTGAGCTTGGCGGCGCGCTCGAGCAGGCGCGAGTGCAGATAGAACACGTCGCCGGGATAGGCTTCGCGGCCCGGCGGGCGGCGCAGCAGGAGCGACATCTGGCGATAGGCAACGGCCTGCTTGGAAAGGTCGTCATAGATGATGACCGCGTGCATGCCGTTGTCGCGGAAGTATTCGCCCATGGTGCAGCCGGTGAACGGCGCAATGTATTGCATCGGCGCTGGATCGGACGCGGTGGCCGCGATCACGATCGAATATTCCAGCGCGCCCTGCTCTTCGAGCACCTTCACGAACTGCGCCACCGTGGAACGCTTCTGGCCAATCGCGACATAGACGCAATACAGCTTGATGTTCTCATCCTGCTGGGCGTTGAGCGGCTTCTGGTTGAGAATGGTGTCGAGCGCGATCGCGGTCTTGCCGGTCTGGCGGTCGCCGATGATCAACTCGCGCTGACCGCGGCCGATAGGGATCAGCGCATCGATGGCCTTCAGCCCGGTCGCCATTGGCTCGCTGACCGACTTGCGCGGAATGATGCCGGGCGCCTTGACGTCGACGCGCCTGCGCTCGGTGGCCGGGATCGGTCCCTTGCCGTCGATCGGATTGCCGAGCGCATCGACCACGCGTCCGAGCAGCCCCTTGCCGACCGGTGTATCGACGATGGCGCGGGTGCGCTTGACGGTCTGGCCTTCCTTGATCTCGCGGTCGGCGCCGAAAATCACGATACCGACATTGTCGGTTTCGAGGTTCAGCGCCATGCCACGGGTGCCGTTTTCGAACTCGACCATTTCACCGGCCTGGACATTGTCGAGGCCGTAGACGCGGGCAACGCCGTCGCCGACGGACAACACCTGTCCAACTTCGGATACCTCGGCTTCCTGGCCGAAATTCTTGATCTGATCCTTGAGGATCGCGGAAATTTCCGCGGCGCGGATGTCCATCAGCCTGCCTCTTTCATCGCGTGCTTGATCGAATTGAGTTTGGTGCGAAGCGAACTATCCACCATGCGGCTGCCGAGCTTGACGACAAGGCCACCGATGATCGAGGGATCGACTTTCACACTGAGTGCGACGTCCTTGCCCGTCACTGACTTCAGCGCGGACTTGAGGGCGTCGAGATTCTTTTCGCTTAAGTTTTCGGCCACCGTGACATCGGCGGTTGCCTCGCCCTTGAACTTCGCTACCAGGACGCGAAACGCGCGGATCACGTCGCCTATCGCGAACAGGCGCCGATTGGCGGTGAGGACTTTCAGGAAATTTGCGGAAATGCCGGAGATACCGGCCTCGTCGAGCACTGCGGCCAACGCTTTCGATTGTGCGCCAGCGGAAAAAACCGGGCTGCGGACGAGACGTTTCAGATCGCTGCTTTCCGCCAGCATGGCCTCGAACTTGTCGAGATCGGCCTTGACGGCATCGACGGATCTTTCATCGCGCGCCAGTTCAAACAGGGCCGTCGCATAACGACCGGACACTCCCGAAACGGACGGATCTTCAGCAGCCACTGGCGCGCTCTTTGATTGGTGTCAAATTCGCAAGGGAAAAACCGTCGCCACAATACGGCGCCTAGCGATCCAAGCCCTTGGAATTCAGCCGAGACTTCGATTTTCGACCGGCACAGGCTGTGCCGGGACCGTTAAAATCGCGGCTTAGCTAACATAGCGAGAGCGCAGGTGCAACACGACGGCACCGCCAGGCGATGCCTTGTCGCACGCCTTTCGCGGCGATCTGCAAAGAGCCGACCGGCTCGGACATCGCGACCATTCTGCGCTTGTGAAGTGACCTTCCCGACTCTCGGGGCAACCCATTCGAGCGATGGTCCCCTGTCAATTTGTACCACCTCCATACCTTTGGCATGCGGAACAATGATGTGGAGCCATTCCATTATCGCATTACTTGCCGAAAACTTGGGGCGGTCGACGATGACTTAGAATAACGGTATTAGTAAGTAATTCAATGGTAAATCATTCATTAAAAATAAGTGTGTGGGCACTCACTTATGAACTTTCCTCGATAACAAGATATTTCAACACGAGATAATCTGAACTATTGCCCATTTTTAGCCTCAATAGGTCACCAAACGGCGGCCTCTTCCAAACGGAGCGGGGGTTCCACTTGCCGCATATGTGGCAATACTACATTGAGGGACTGATATATATGGTAAAATTCAAGAAGCAGGCACTGGGAAACCTAACCCGGTCGCGCACGGCGCCCATTCTTTTCGCCGCAACTATCCTGGCCAGTGGCGCTGCCACCGAGGCCTCCGCCAGGTCTCATCATCACGGGCGTCATCACGTTGCCCGGCACTCGACCGAAACCTCGGGCTGGCGTGACGCCAATGCCTCGATCGGATCGGGGGGCCGGACCTTCTCGGGCATTGCCTCGTTCTACGGCAATGAATCCGGCAGCAAGACCGCCTCGGGCCAGCGCTTCAACGAGAACGCCATGACCGCGGCCCACCGTAGCCTGCCGTTCGGCACCAAGCTCCGGGTCACCCGCGGCGACCGCAGCGTCATCGTCACGATCAACGACCGCGGCCCGTTCGTCCGCGGCCGGGTGCTTGACCTGTCCACGGGCGCTGCCCGTGCAATCGGCCTGACGGGCGCCGGCGTTGGCCGCGTCGTCGCCGAGGTCATTTGATAACGGCGTATTCTTACGCCTCTCCCTTCCAGGAAAATGTCGTGAGCGTCGCGGCCAAATAGACCGCAGAAGGCGCCTCGCGCAGTAAAGCAAGCCCGCCGTCGCCAATGACGGCGGGCTTTTTTCTTTGGTCATTTCGGGATGGTCCCAACGGGTCCGCGCGAAGCGCGGCCCGATGACAGGCTCCGGACCAGACCTCAGATGCGCAATCGCGCATCGGGGAATCTCGAGATTCCGGATTCGCGCTTGCGCGCGCTCCGGAATGACGCTGACACGTCACAGAAAGCTCTGCGGATCGACGTCGACCTCGAGCTTGAGATTGCCCTTGGTCTTGGGACCACTAGCAAGCCATTCCCGCAAATAGGCCGAAAGATCGACGTTGCGCAACGATTTCACCAGCAAGCGGAAGCGGAAGCGGCCCTTGATCACGGCAAGCGGAGCCTCGGCCGGGCCAAGCACCTTTATCCTTTCGTCGACCGGTGCAACGGCTGCGAGCCTGCGCGCAAAGCCTTCCGCCGTGGGCCGGTCACCTGCGGAGACGATAAGGCTCGCGAGCCGTCCGAACGGCGGATACTGGGCGCGCTCTCGGGCGTCAATTTCGCTGGCGTAAAAGGCCTCGCGGTCGCATGCGACCAACGCCTTCATGACGGGGTGTTCCGGCTGATGGGTCTGCAACAACCCGACGCCGCGGCCCTGATCCCGCCCGGCCCGCCCGATCACCTGGTTGAGCAGTTGAAAGGTCCGCTCCGCGGCGCGCGGATCGCCATTGCTCAGACCCAGATCGGCGTCCACCACGCCGACCAAATTGAGCCGGGGAAAATGATGGCCCTTGGCCACCAGCTGAGTGCCGATGATGATATCGACGCGGCCTTCGGCGATTTCGTTCAATTCGCTGCGCATGGTCTCGATCGAGGTGATCAGGTCGCTTGACAGCGCCAGCGTGCGCGCATCCGGGAACAGCGCCGCCGCCTCTTCCTGCAATCGCTCGACGCCGGGGCCGACCGCGACCAGCGATTCTTCCGCGGCGCAATTCGGGCAGACATGCGGGCGCGGCATCGAGAAGCCGCAATGATGGCACACAAGCCGCTGACGAAAGCGGTGATCGACGAGCCAGGCGTCGCAGATGGTGCAGGCGAAGCGATGCCCGCAGGCGCGGCACAGCGTCAGCGGCGCATAGCCACGGCGGTTGAGGAACAACAATGCCTGCTCGCGGCGCTCGATTGCGAATCGGATCTGTTCGGCAAGCCTCGGCGAGATGAAGCGACCGCGTGGCGGTGCCTCGCGCCGCAGATCGATCGCCTCGATATGCGGCATGTGCTGGCCGCCGAAGCGCGAAGGCAGGAGGATTCGCTGATAGCGGCCCTTGCGCGCGTTGACCTCGGACTCCACTGAAGGCGTCGCGGAGGCCAGCACGACGGGAATTTTCGCGATATGGGCGCGCACCACGGCCATGTCGCGGGCGTGATAATGCGCGCCGTCCTCCTGCTTGTAGGCCTGATCGTGCTCCTCGTCGACGACGATCAAACCAAGATCGGCGTAAGGCATGAACAGCGCCGAGCGCGCGCCCACCACGACCGGCGCTTCGCCAGCCGAAATCGCAGCCCAGTTTCGCTGCCGCGTGCGCGGGCTCAGTTCGGAATGCCATTCCAGCGGCCGCACGCCGAAACGGCGGGCGAAACGATCGAGGAACTGACCAGTGAGCGCGATCTCCGGCATCAAAATCAGCGACTGCCTGCCGCGGCGGATCGTTTGCGCGATCGCCTCGAAATAGACTTCGGTTTTTCCCGAACCCGTCACGCCATCGAGCAGCGCGACATGAAAGTTGCCATTGGCCGCAAGCGCGCGCATCGCGTCCACCGCGGGGCACTGCTGGCGGGAAAATTCAGGCATGGCAAAGGACGGATCGGGTGCCGGCGGCGCCAGCGCCCGCGGCATCGCTTCGACTACCAGCGTGCCTTCGTCGACGAGACCATCGATGACGCCGACACTGACGCCGGCTTCCCTGGCCGCGTCCGATTTGCCGTGCAACAGGCCGTCGGACAATAATTCGATCAACCGCCGCCGTGCGGGAGTCATGCGTTGCGGCGGCTTTCCGACCAGGCGTACGCCGGTGCGCACCCGCTCGGGGCCGAGATGTTCGCCCATCCGCAGGCACATGCGTAACACCATGCCGCGCGCCGACAGCGTGTAGTTGGCGACCCAATCGACAAGCGCGCGCAATTCCGCCTTCAGCGGCGGCACGTCGAGCTTTTCGCTGACATCCTTGAGGCGGTTGTGGAGCCGCGGATCGGGATTGGCGTTCTCCGCCCACACCACGGCGACCACCTCGCGAGGCCCAAGCGGCACGCAGACGACATCACCCGGTGCGAGTTCCATACCGCGCGGCACGCGATAGGAATAATTCCGATCGAGCGCGACGGGCACCAGCACATCGACGATTCCCGTCGAGGGGGTGGTTGACAGTGAGGCGCGCGGGGAGTGGTCCATGCAGGGAATCAGATGAGGGCTGTTTCAAGTCGGTCCAGTGGAGTGGATTTGACGTTCGCTACGCATCTAGTGCCTACTTTCCGAAGTTCGTATCCCGTTGCAGCACCCACTTTCACGAACTTCGGAAAGTGGGCACTAGCAAACCTATGACTCTAGTGCCGCTTTTCGATTTGAAGTTCCTGGATCAAATGCGCCGTTTGCACCGCAGGAACTTCAAATCGGCGGCGCTCGCCACATGCTCGTAAAGCGAACGTCAAATGCAAAACTCCACTAGAATTTTGACTTTTGCCAGTGGTCCTTTGATTCCAACATTCGCAAAGGTGCCTGCCGAGATGGGATGCGTCTGTTAGAATCAGACCGCTAGTCTACGGGCCCGGGCCGGATCGGGCCAGCAGCCCGGCAATATCTGGCGGAAGAAGCGAACCGCCTGCCACGGTTCACCAAAGGTAAACGACCTGGATGTGATAGTATCGGCCAGTCGAACCCGAAAGACACCGATGGCCAGGCCAAATCCTTCGATCAAGCCCATCGAAATTCCCTGCGCCGACGACAGTCTGGCGCTGGAAATGACACGGTGGCTTGCGCATCTGCGCGCCGAGCGCAGGCTGTCGCCAAAGACGTCCGAGGCCTACGCCCGCGACGTCCGCCAATTTCTCGAGTTCCTCGCCGAACATTGGGGCAGGCGCGCAAGCCTTGCGGCCTTTGCCGCGCTTCAGGCCACCGACATCCGGGCATTCATGGCCATGCGGCGCGCTTCCGACATCGCCGGGCGCTCGCTCATGCGCTCGCTGGCAGGGCTGCGCTCGTTCGGTCGCTTTCTGGAGCGCGAAGGCAGAGGCAAGGTCGGCGCGCTCACAGCCATCCGCGCGCCCAAGATCGGCAAGAGCCTGCCGAAGCCGCTTCCGGTCGCGACCGCCAAACGCCTTGCGGATGCGGAAGAACGCGCCGGCGAGAGCCGCGATCCCTGGATCTGGGCGCGCGACGCCGCCGTCATGGCGTTGCTTTACGGATCGGGCTTGCGCATCTCCGAGGCGCTTGGTTTGAAACGGCGCGACGTGCCTCTGCCCGGCGCCGGCGACGTGCTGATCGTCACCGGCAAGGGCAACAAGACGCGCATGGTGCCGGTGCTGCAGAATGTGCTGATGCTGATCCAGGACTACGTGACGGCGTGTCCGCATTCCTTGCCGGCCGAAGGGCCGATCTTCGTCGGCGCCCGCGGCGGTCCGTTGAGCGCTCGCATCATACAGCTCACCATGGAACGGCTCCGCGGCGCGCTCGGGCTTCCCGACAGCGCGACACCGCACGCATTGCGGCATTCCTTTGCCACCCACCTGCTTTCGCGCGGTGGTGATCTGCGCGCGATTCAGGAACTGCTCGGCCACGCGTCGCTCTCGACCACCCAAGTCTATACCGGGATCGACAGCGAGCGCCTTCTGGAAGTGTATCGCAGCGCCCATCCCCGCGCCTGAAGGCGGCAGGTTTTCACACCATTACAGGTGGTGGCAACGCTTGGCCCTTGCGCTTGCCGCATTGTTCGGTCAATCGTTCTAGTAGTGACGGGAAGCGAGCTCGTGAACGGGACCACCCGCGAGCAGGGAGAGAATCGTGAGCGCACATGAAAGCATGGAGCAGGCCGAACATGCCGAACACGCATCGAGCGAAAACAGGAAAATCGCGCTGCTGATCGCCGTGATCGCCCTTTTTCTGGCGCTTTCGGAGACGCTGGGCAAGAGCGCCCAGACCGAATCTATCGCAAAGAACGTCGAAGCCTCGAACCTCTGGGCATTCTTTCAGGCCAAGAGCATCCGCCGCACGGTGGTGCAGACGGCGGCGGATGCGGCCAAGCTCGGCCTCGGCGTCACGGGTGACGATGCCGCCAAGACGGCGGCGCAAAAGCAGATCGAGGAATGGCAGAAAACCGCCGCACGCTACCGCTCGGAGCCCGAAACCGGCGAAGGCACCGAGCAACTGTCCGAACGCGCCAAGCATGCCGAGCACGAACGCGACCTGGCGACTGCGAAATATCACCACTTCGAACTCGGCTCGGCTGCCTTCCAGATCGCGATCGTGCTGGCGTCGGCGACCATCATCACCGGCATTTTCGCGCTTGCCTGGATCGCGGGCCTTTTGACCCTGGCCGGTCTTGGCCTTACCGCGCTCGGATTATTCGCCCCGCACGCCCTGCATCTGGCGTTGTGAGATTTCGTGTGGCCTGCAATCAGCGCGCTTCGTGCACGCTTTTGCGGAAGCGCTGGATCAGCCGCAGCATCCTTGACGACCAACCGTCGGCATCGCCGCGCAAAATCTCGATGATGCGGCGCTTGATCGGCTCGACCAGCGCGTTCGCCCTGGCACGGACGTCCAGGATGAATTCATAGAGCCTTTCGAACCATCCCATCTCCAGCAATTTCGGCCTCGTCACGTCGAAGACGAAGGCGGTGACGCCGACACCGAGGAATTTTGCGAACAGGATCGTGAAGATCGCGCTCATCCAATATTCATTGGCGAGCAGCCACAGGCCGATCAGCTTCAACGGGAATAACGGAATCACCGGAACGATGAAGACGATCAGCGTCATTGACGGCGACAGCGTGTCGACGCGCTCGGCCAGCCAATGCTTGAAGTCGCGCAGCGGGATCCTGTCCACCACCCAGGCCACGATCGGCTCGAGGTGATCCCACAGCCAGGCTTCGATCAAGAAGATGACCGCAAGCAGGACCCAGATCGGCTGAAGGAGGCGGCGCATGACGGTCATTCCGGCCCAGTGTCTGCCGGGCAATAATCACATATGGATTGCGCGTTTGCCAACTGCAAGCGCGGCTTCTTTCACCGCTTCCGAGCGAGTCGGATGGGCATGGCAGGTTCGTGCCAAATCCTCGGCAGAACCTCCAAACTCCATCAATACGGCAGCTTCGTGGATCATTTCGCCCGCTTCTCGGCCGATTATGTGCACGCCAAGCACCCTGTCGGTCTTCGCATCTGCGAGAATCTTCGCGAATCCGTCAGTGGTCTGGTTGACCTTGGAGCGGCCGTTGGCAGTAAACGGAAATTTACCTGATGTGTAGGCGACGCCGGCTTCCTTCAGCTCCTCCTCGGTCTTGCCGACCGATGACACTTCCGGCGTGGTATACACGACCGCTGGGATAACGTCGTAGTTCACATGACCGGCCTGTCCGGCGAGGATTTCCGCCACCGCAACGCCTTCGTCCTCGGCCTTGTGCGCGAGCATCGGACCCGCGATGACGTCGCCGATCGCATAGACGCCCTTCACATTGGTGGCAAAGTGCTGATCGATCTGCACGCGGCCGCGCTTGTCGAGTGCGACGCCGGCTTCCTTCAAGCCGAGGCCATCGGTGTAGGGAACGCGGCCGATGGCGACCAACACGACATCGGCTTCCAGCTTCTCCGAAGCCCCGCCTGCCGCAGGCTCGATCTGGGCGACGAGCGTCTTTCCGGAAGCCTCGACAGCCGTGACCTTGGTGCCCAGCCGAAACGCAAACCCCTGCTTCTCGAGGAGGCGCTGGAATTGCCTCGCGACCTCGCCATCCATGCCCGGCAGAATGCGATCGAGAAATTCCACGACCGTCACCTGCGTGCCCAGCCGGTGCCACACCGAGCCAAGCTCGAGCCCGATCACGCCGGCGCCGACGATCAGTAGTTTTCCGGGCACTTTCTCGAGCGAAAGCGCGCCGGTCGAGGACACGATGCGCTTCTCGTCGATCTGGATGCCTTTGAGCTGCGCCACGTCCGAGCCGGTGGCGATGACGATGTTTTTGGTTTCGACGGTTTGCGTCTTGCCGTCCTTGCCCGATACCTCGACCTTGCCGGTGCCTAGTATCCTGCCGTTACCGGTGATGACGTCGATCTTGTTCTTCTTCATCAAGAACTCGACGCCCTTGACGTTGCCGTCAATGCCCTGCTGCTTGAAATTCATCATCGCAGGCAGGTCGAGTTTCGGCGCGGGAACGCTGACACCCATCTTGGCGAAGGAGTGCGCCGCTTCCTCGAACATTTCGGAAGCGTGCAGCAGCGCCTTCGACGGCATGCACCCGATATTGAGGCAGGTGCCGCCGAGGGTGGCGTTCTTTTCAACCACGGCGACCTTCATGCCGAGCTGCGCCGCGCGGATCGCGCAGACGTATCCGCCGGGACCGGTGCCGATGACAACAAGATCGTAAGCCGCCATGATTGAAGTCCTGTTGCTTTAGAGCATGATCCGGAAAAGTAGAGACCGGTTTTCCGAAAAGATCATGCTCAAACAAAGAGATGAGATCATGATGCGATTCCACATCGCATCATGATTTAGCGTCCGCCCGAGACGTCAAGGATGGCGCTGGTCACATACGACGCTTCATCCGACATCAACCAGACAATGGCGTTCGCGATCTCGCTGGCGGTGCCGACGCGCTTCATCGGCACCATGTGGCTGAGCCGATGCGCGCGATCGGGCTCGCCGCCCGAGGCGTGAATTTCGGTGTCGATGAGTCCGGGCCGGATCGCGGCGACACGAATGCCCTCGCCGGCAACTTCGTATCCGAGCCCGAGGGTAAAGGAATCGATCGCGCCTTTGGAGGCCGCGTAATCGACATAGGTGTTGGGCGAGCCGAGTTTCGCCGCGACCGATGACAGGTTGACAATGACCCCGCCCTTGCCGCCGTGCCGGGTCGACATCCGCTTTACTGCTTCACGGGCGCAGAGAATGCTGCCGGTGACGTTGACTTCCATCATGCGCTGGATGCGCTCGGCCGACATCTCGTCGACCCGCGAAGTTGTCCCGACAATGCCGGCATTGTTGACGAGCGCTCGGAGCGTCCCGAATCCGTCAGCCGCCTTGAACAGCGCGAGGATATCCTTTTCGCTGCCGACATCGCACTTTTGGGCCATTGCCTTGCCCTTCTTCGCCTCGATGGTGGAGACAGCGCTCCTGGCGGCGGCTTCGTTGCTGGCATAGCCGATGCAAACCCTGAAGCCTCGCTCGGCGGCGGCGAGCGCGGTGGCGCGGCCGATGCCGCGGCTGCCGCCGGTGACGATCACAACCTTGTCGGTCACGGATTGGTCTCCTGCAAAGGCGCGTTGAACGCCCAGATATGCCCGAAGGGATCTTGAATTTGACCGTACCGGGCGCCCCAGAATGTGTCCTCGGCACGCAGCACCACATTGGCGCCTGCCGCTTCGGCCCGTGCGATTGCGGCGTTCACGTCCGATGGCTTGGGAAGGTTGATCGAGATCGTCACGCTTGCCCCGCCGCGGCTCGAAGGCGAGAGAACGCCGCCGCCAAATTCCGGGAACTCGTCATGCAACATGACTTCGCCGCCGAACACCTCGATGTTTGCGTGCATCACGCGCTTGCCGTCTTCGGCAAGCGCATGAAACGGACATTCGGCACTGAAGGCCTTTTTGTAGAACGCGATCGCATCCGTGCCGCCCTTGACACAGATGTGCGCCTGGATCGGCGGGGGGTTGGGTCCAAACGCCACGTTTACCTCACAAATCCAGCACCAGCCGCGCCGGATCTTCGAGGGATTCCTTCACGCGCACCAGGAAGGTCACCGCTTCCTTGCCGTCGATGACCCGGTGATCGTAGGACAACGCCAGATACATCATCGGGCGAATCTCGACCTTGCCGCCGATCGCCATCGGCCGCTCCTGGATCTTGTGCATGCCCAGAATGCCGGATTGCGGCGCGTTCAGGATCGGCGTCGACATCAGCGAACCATAGATGCCGCCATTGGTGATGGTGAAGGTGCCGCCCTGCATCTCATCGATCTTGAGCTGGCCGTCGCGGGCGCGCCGTCCGAAATCGGCGATGCTCTTCTCGATCTCGGCGATCGACTTGTGGTCGCAGTCACGCACGACCGGCACGACAAGGCCCTTGTCGGTGCCGACCGCAATGCCGACGTGGTAGTAATTCTTGTAGATCAGGTCGGTGCCGTCGATCTCGGCGTTGACGGCGGGGATGTCCTTGAGCGCCTGAACGCAGGCCTTGGTGAAGAAGCCCATGAAGCCGAGCTTGATGCCATGCTTCTTCTCGAACACGTCCTTGTATTGCGTCCGCATCGCCATGACGTGGCTCATGTCGACCTCGTTGAAGGTCGTGAGCATGGCGGCAGTGTTTTGCACATCCTTCAGCCGCCGCGCGATGGTCTGGCGCAGCCGGGTCATCTTCACGCGTTCCTCGCGCGCCGCATCGTCGGCCGGAGAAGGTGCGCGGACCTGCACCGATGCTGCCGGTTGACTGACCGGCGTAGGCGCCGAGGCGGCCTTCTCGATCGCGGCCAGCATGTCGCCCTTGGTGACGCGGCCATCCTTGCCCGAGCCGGGCACGGTTGAGGCATCGATGCCGCTTTCGGCGGAGAGCTTGCGCACCGACGGCGCCAGCGGGGCGTCCGCAGGCGGAGCCTTGGCGGCGGGCGCGGGCGCAGCAGTGGGAGGCGGCGACGGCGCCGCCGCCTTCGGAGGCGCTGCGGCCGGCTTGGCAGCGGCGCCGGCGCCGTCATTGATCTGCCCGAGCAGCGCGCCGACCGCGACGGTTTCGCCATCCTTGGCGACGATGTCACCGAGCGTTCCGGCCGAAGGCGATGGCACTTCGATCGTGACCTTGTCGGTCTCGAGTTCGACCAGCGGTTCATCGACCGCGACAGCGTCGCCCGCCTTCTTGAACCAACGGCCGATGGTCGCTTCGGTCACGGACTCACCGAGCGTCGGCACCCGAATTTCAGTCATGATTTCATTCCCCTTGCGTCATGGCCGGGCTTGTCCCGGCCATCCCCGCCTTGATCAGCGTTCAAAACTAAGACGTGGATGCCCGCGACATCTAGCGCGAAGACGCGCTTCGCGCTTTTGCGCGGGCATGACAACGTCGGTACATTTCAGTTCAGCGCGTCGTCGAGCAGCGCCTTGAGCTGCGCCTGATGCTTCGACATCAAACCGGTGGCGGTCGCAGCCGAAGCTGCCCGCCCGGCATAGCGCGGTCGCTTGTTCGGCGCGTTGACCTGATTCAGTACCCATTCAAGATAGGGCTCGATGAAGTGCCACGAGCCCATGTTGCGCGGCTCCTCCTGGCACCAGACCACCTCGGCGTTCTTGAAGCGGCCGAGTTCGACCACCAACGCCTTCAACGGCACCGGATAGAGCTGCTCGACACGCATCAGATAGATGTCATCGACACCGCGCTTATCGCGCTCCTCGTAAAGGTCGTAATAGACCTTGCCCGAGCACAGCACGACACGGCGAATCTTGTCGTCGCCCACCAGCTTGAGGTTCTCACCCGGCTGCATCTGGGCGTCATCATAGAGGATACGGTGGAACGTCGTTCCCTGGCCGAGTTCGTCAAGCCGCGAGATCGCGCGCTTGTGCCGAAGCAGCGACTTCGGCGTCATCATGATCAAGGGTTTGCGGATTTCGCGATGAAGCTGTCGGCGCAGCACGTGGAAGTAGTTGGCCGGCGTGGTCGGATAAACCACCTGCATGTTGTCTTCCGCGCACATCTGCAAGTAGCGCTCGAGCCGCGCGGAGGAATGCTCGGGTCCCTGCCCTTCGTAGCCATGCGGCAACAAGCAGACGAGACCGGACATGCGCAGCCATTTACGCTCGCCCGAGGAAATGAACTGGTCGAACACGACCTGGGCGCCGTTGGCGAAATCGCCGAACTGCGCTTCCCACATCGCCAGCGCGTTCGGCTCCGCCAATGAATAGCCATACTCGAAGCCGAGCACCGCTTCTTCCGACAGCAGTGAATTGATGACTTCGAAGTGACCCTGATCGCCGGTCAGATGATTGAACGGGGTGTAGCGGCTCTCGTCCTCCTGGTCGATCAATACCGAATGGCGTTGCGAGAACGTGCCGCGCTCGGAGTCCTGCCCCGACAGCCGCACGTGATGGCCCTCCTGCAACAGCGTGCAGAACGCCAGGGCCTCGCCGGTCGCCCAGTCGATGCCCAGCCCGCTGTCGATCGCCTTGGCCCGATTGTCGAGGAAGCGCTGGATGGTGCGGTGAATCCGGAAGCCGTCCGGCACCTTGGTGATCTTGCGACCGATATCCTTGAGGACCGCGACGTCGACGCCGGTGACGCCGCGGCGCGGGTCTTCTTCCTGGTCGGCGATCTTGAAACCGGCCCATTTGCCGTCCAGCCAGTCGGCCTTGTTGGGCTTGTAGCCGGCGCCGGCCTCGAACTCGGCGTCAAGCCGCGCGCGCCAGTCGGCCTTGGCCTTTTCCACCTCGCCTTCCGTCACGACGCCTTCGCCGACCAACCGCCTGGCGTAGATTTCGAGTGTGCTCGGATGTGAGGCGATCTTCTTGTACATCACCGGCTGGGTGAAAGCCGGCTCGTCGCCCTCGTTGTGACCGTGGCGGCGGTAGCAGAACATGTCGATGACGACGGGCTTGTGGAATTTCTGCCGAAACTCGATCGCGACCTTGGCCGCGAACACCACGGCCTCGGGATCGTCGCCGTTGACGTGGAAGATCGGTGCATCGATCATCTTCGCCACGTCGGACGGATACGGCGAAGAGCGCGAATAGCGCGGATAGGTGGTGAAGCCGATCTGGTTGTTGACGATGAAGTGCAGCGAACCGCCGGTGCGATAGCCCTTGAGGTCGGACAGGCTGAAACATTCCGCCACCACGCCCTGGCCGGCAAACGCGGCATCGCCGTGCATCAGCAGCGGCAGCACCGAGATCCGCATGTCCGGCGGATCGCCGTGCTGGTCCTGCTTGGCGCGCACCTTGCCGAGCACCACCGGATCGACGATTTCAAGATGCGACGGGTTGGCGGTCAGCGACAGATGGATCCTGTTGTTGTCGAATTCGCGATCCGACGACGCGCCCAGATGATACTTGACGTCACCGGAGCCCTCGACCGCGTCGGGATTGGCCGAGCCACCCTTGAATTCGTGGAACAGCGCGCGATGCGGCTTGCCCATCACCTGGGTCAGCACACTGAGGCGGCCGCGATGCGGCATGCCGACGACGATTTCCTTCACGCCGAGATTGCCGCCGCGCTTGATGATCTGCTCGAGCGCCGGAATCAGGGATTCGGCGCCGTCGAGACCGAAGCGCTTGGTACCGGTGAATTTAAGGTCGCAGAATTTCTCGAAACCCTCGGCTTCGACCAGCTTGTTGAGGATCGCGCGCCGCCCCTCCCGAGTGAAGGAGATCTCCTTGTCCGGCCCTTCGATGCGCTCCTGGATCCAGGCCTTTTGCGCCGCGTTGGAGATGTGCATGAATTCGACGCCGAGCGTCTGGCAGTAGGTGCGCTCGCAGATCGCGACGATTTCGCGCAAACTTCCGTATTCGAGACCCAGCACGTGATCGAGAAAGATTTTTCGGTCGAAATCGGCCTCCGTAAAACCATACGTGCGCGGATCGAGTTCTTCGCGGTCGCGCGGCGCCTCGATGCCGAGCGGGTCGAGCCTGGCGTGGAAATGACCGCGCATCCGGTAGGCGCGGATCAGCATCAGGGCGCGCACAGAGTCGCGGGTGGCCTGATGGACGTCGGCGGCGGTCAGTTCCGCACCCCTCACCTGCGCTTTGGCCGCAAGCTTCGTGCCGATTGCCTTTTCGACTTCGATCCAATTGCCGTCGAGCGCGGACGTCAGCTCGTCGCGGGGCGTCAATGGCCAGTTGTTCCGTCCCCATGACGGTCCTTCCGCATTCTTGCGGACGTCGGCCGGCGTGTCCTTCAGGCTCTTGAAGAACTCCTGCCACTCGGTATCGACCGAGGCGGGATCATTCTCGTAGCGGGCGTAAATCTCGTCGATGTAGGTGGCATTGGTGCCCTGCAAAAAAGAAGAGAGGGCAAAGGCGGCGTTCGCATCCTGGCGAGACATGGGAGCGTCCTGCTGATTTTCACTTCGCGCTATGAAAAACAGCGCGGCGGCCGGCCCGAAAGACCGAGCCAGCGGGAAAAAGACCCTTACCCTATCTAGTGCGAATTATCGCGCTGAAAAGAACGAAAAATTGAATTACGATTTCAATTTTTCGACAAGCGTCTTTCCCAGCCGCGCAGGCGACGGAGAGACGGTAATTCCCGCCGATTCCATCGCCGCGGCCTTCGAGCCGGCGTCGCCCTTGCCGCCCGAGATGATCGCCCCGGCATGTCCCATGCGCCGCCCGGGCGGGGCTGTGACACCGGCGATGAAGCCCACCATCGGCTTCTTGCGGCCGCGTTTGGCCTCATCTTTCAGGAATTGCGCGGCGTCTTCCTCGGCCGACCCGCCGATTTCCCCGATCATGATGATCGAGGTGGTTTTGGGATCGGCCAAAAACATCTCCAGCACGTCGATGAATTCGGTGCCCTTGACCGGGTCGCCGCCGATGCCCACGGCCGTGGTCTGGCCGAGACCCACCTGCGAGGTCTGGAACACGGCTTCATAGGTCAGCGTGCCCGAGCGCGACACGATGCCGACATTGCCGGGCTTGAAGATGTTCGCCGGCATGATGCCGATCTTGCATTCGCCGGCCGTCATGACCCCGGGGCAATTCGGGCCGATCAGGCGCGACTTCGACCCGCTCAGCGAGCGCTTGACCCGCACCATGTCGAGCACCGGGATGCCCTCGGTGATGCACACGATCAGCGGGATTTCTGCATCGATCGCTTCGCAAATCGCATCCGCTGCACCCGGCGGCGGCACATAGATCACGGATGCATCGGCACCGGTCTTCTCGCGCGCCTCAGTAACCGTGTCGAATACCGGAAGGCCCAGATGGGTCGAGCCGCCCTTGCCGGGCGAGGTGCCGCCGACCATCTTGGTGCCGTAAGCCATCGCGGCTTCCGAGTGAAACGTGCCGTTCTTGCCTGTAAAACCCTGGCAAATGACTTTTGTATTCTTGTCGATCAGGACGGACATTTCGAATTTACCTTTTCGGCGATTCTGACGGTGTTTCTGGATTTCGGCGCGCCCGCGAGGGGTATTCGAGCTATCTTCGCATTTAGGAACCTTTTCATTTCCGGGCCCGAGACGGCGAGATCTATTCGCTGCATGCTCAGCACCGTCGAGGAGGCGGTGCTCAACATGGTGACAAAAACGGGCGGCATATTTCCAGGTTTCTTCCATCTTCCAGTGATAACCGCAGCACTCTGAAAGAAACCACCTTCCAACTTCAGTGATTGCGCCAAACTTTCGAGTTCAGCGCGCAAAGCTGGGACCTGGACCGTGCTCTTGCATTCGGTTTCCTGCGCATCGGAATAGGTGGTGGTCGTGATGATGATGTTCTGCTTGGTTTGAGACGAATTGAAAACTCGAATGCTCGACCGCCCGACCGTGACCGCCGCATCCTTCATGCCCCCGGCAGCTTCCATCTCCACGGAGGTCGCGATCAATCCGATATCCGGCTTGCCGTCGACCGCCGCCGAACATATCGCGGCAAAGGCCCGATGGGATTTTGTGGTGCCATCCTCTGCATGCGCTGCATCGAGCAGAAGCCACGCGCCAATTAGGATGGTGCCCCAACGGATCATTTCTTACCTCTGGTGAATCCGCCGGTAGACGCCGGTAAGCACGTCGGCCCACCCTTCCGCGTCCGGCGAGTACTGGATTTTCATCGAGTAGCTGTTGTCGTCGATGACTTCGTAGATATGGCGCGCGTTGCCGCGCAGCGAGCCGCGCACCAGGATCAGCGACTTGCCGGTCCAGCCGCCGGAGGCGGGCGAGGGCGGGTAATAGCCCAGCGAATCGTACCAGAACAATTTGTAGAGCCGGTCTTCGCGGTCGTAAGTGAAGACGCCGTGGGTGGCGAAGGTCTCCTTGCCGTCCCGGGTCTGGCGCGCGTCCTGAACGAGGTAAAAGCCGTTGAGGTCGACGCGGGCCACGACATGCGAGGTCGCCGGCCCGCCCTCGGTCCAGCGCGAGGGGTTCACCATCTCTTCGCCGGCCCATTCGCCGGCAAAAACCGCAAGTTTGCGATGCTCTTCCAGCGGCGTCGGTGCGGCGAGACGGTCTCCGGGCATTGCCTTACCCTCCCTTGACGGCCTTGACGATTTTCTGCGCGGCATCGTCGAGATCATCTGCCGACAGCACGTTGAGGCCGGATTGGCTGATGATCTTCTTGCCAGCTTCCACATTGGTGCCTTCGAGCCGCACCACCAGCGGTACCTTGAGGCCGACCTGCCTCACCGCGGCAACCACACCCTCGGCGATCACGTCGCATTTCATGATGCCGCCGAAGATGTTGACCAGAATTCCCTTCACGTTCGGATCAGCGGTGATGATCTTGAAAGCTGCAGCCACCTTGTCGACGGTGGCGCTACCGCCGACATCGAGGAAATTCGCCGGCTCCATGCCGTAGAGCTTGATGATGTCCATGGTTGCCATGGCAAGCCCCGCGCCATTGACCATGCAGCCGATGGTGCCCTCGAGCGCGACATAGTTGAGGTCGTATTTGGAGGCCTCGATTTCCTTGGCGTCCTCTTCGGTCTCATCACGCAGTGCCGCGATTTCGGGACGACGAAACAACGCGTTGTCGTCGAACGATACCTTGGCATCGAGCACCCGCAGCTGGCCCTGTTTGGTGACGACCAGTGGGTTGATTTCGAGCATCGCCATGTCCTTGGCGATGAAGGCGGCATAGAGCTGGGCCACCAGCCGTTCCGCCTGTTTGGCGAGATCGCCCGACAGTTTCAGCGCCTTGGCAACCGTGCGGCCGTGATGGGACATGATGCCGGTGGCCGGATCGACCGAGAAGGTCACGATCTTCTCGGGCGTCGAGTGCGCGACGTCTTCGATATTGACGCCACCTTCGGTCGACACCACGAAAGATACTTCGGAGGTTTCGCGATTGACGAGGATGGAGAGATAGAACTCCTTGTCGATATCGGAGCCTTCCTCGATGTAGAGCCGGTTGACCTGTTTGCCATGTGGCCCGGTCTGCACCGTGACCAGGGTTGCGCCCAACATCTGCCTGGCGAATTCGTTGACCTCGGCGACCGATTTGGCGATGCGGACGCCGCCCTTGTCGCCGGCGGAGGCTTCCTTGAACTTGCCCTTGCCGCGGCCGCCCGCATGGATCTGGCTCTTCACCACCCACACCGGCCCCGGAATCATCTTCGCGGCCGCTTCGGAATCCGAAGCCCGCAGAACGGGCGCACCCTTTGAGATCGCCACCCCGAACTCGCTCAGAAGTGCCTTGGCCTGGTATTCATGGATGTTCATGCGGACGCTCCCCGAACCCTGTGCGCTCAAATCGTTAGCGGTTTCAGCTTTGGCGTTGGTATACCATATGCCACGCTAAGCGCAAATCTGAAATCATCATAAATTCCAACGCCTTGGCCAATCCCGAGTCCCGGCCTGCGACCGGGCCGCCGCCAATCCGCAGAATTCGAGCGACCGAAGATCGACCGGACCATCGGCCGCCGGTTTTTTACACCCGTCAGCGGCCAAGCAGGTCCGGCGCGATCTTCTTGCAGGCATCGACCAGACCCTGCACCGCGCTGACCGACTTGTCGAAGGCTTCACGATCCTTGCCGGACAGTTCGATCTCGACGATCCGCTCGACACCTTTCGAGCCGATGACGACCGGCACACCGACATACATGTCGCGCACGCTGTATTCGCCATTGAGGTAGGCGGCGCATGGCAGCACGCGCTTCTTGTCCCTGAGGTAGCTCTCGGCCATCGCGATCGCGGACGCCGCAGGCGCGTAGAATGCCGAGCCCGTCTTCAACAGATTGACGATCTCGGCGCCGCCATTGCGGGTGCGGTCGACGATCTCGTCGATCCGTGCCTGAGAAGTCCAGCCCATCTTGACGAGATCGGGCAGCGGAATGCCGGCGACCGTGGAGTAGCGCACCAGCGGCACCATGGTGTCGCCATGGCCACCCAGCACGAAGGCGGTGACGTCCTCCACCGAGACGTTGAACTCGTCGGCAAGGAAATAGCGGAAGCGCGCGGAGTCCAGCACACCCGCCATGCCCACCACCTTTTTGTGCGGCATGCCGGAAGCCTTCTGCAGCGCCCAGACCATGGCGTCGAGCGGGTTGGTGATGCAGATGACGAAGGAGTCGGGCGCGTATTTCTTGATCCCGGCGCCGACCTGCTCCATCACCTTCAGATTGATGCTCAGAAGGTCGTCACGGCTCATGCCGGGCTTGCGCGGCACGCCGGCGGTGACGATGCATACCTTGGCGTTGTCGAGCGCTTCATAGGAATTGGCACCGGTGAAATGCGCGTCGAACCCGTCGACGGGCGAAGATTGCGCGATATCGAGTGCTTTGCCCTGCGGCACGCCTTCGGCAATGTCGAACATCACAACGTCGCCCAGTTCCTTGAGGCCGATGAGGTGGGCCAGCGTTCCGCCGATCTGACCGGAGCCAATCAAAGCAATCTTGTCGCGCGCCATGGGAAATCTGTCCTTTGAACGGAAGGAGGGGGTGGAAGCGATGTTAGAGCATGATCCGGAAAAGTGGAAACCGGTTTTCCGAACAGATCATGCTCAAACAAAGAGATGGGATCATGATGCGATTCCACTTAATCGCATCATGATCTTAATTGGCTGGTTATCCCTTTCGACCGAACCGTTCAAGCCGGGGCGTGTTCAATTGTCGTGCGGGAGTCCGGGGCTCGGCAACGGGTCGCGCGAACGCGCGCCCGATGACAGGCGCCGCGAGAACCTGGTATCTCGGGCCAAAACATCTGGATTCCGGCTTCGCGCGCACGCGCGCTCCGGAATGACGGGAATTACGTCTCCACCAAACCGGTGCTGACGCCGCTCGCCTCGGAATCCTTGTGCCCGTGCGGCAGCGCCAGGTAGGATTCGGAGCCCATCTCGATCAGCCTTGACGAAGTCCGCTTGAATTCGCTTACCTCGCTGCCTTCGGTTGCGACGTACAGCGCAGCCGGGTTGGCTTCCGCGGAAGCCATCAGCTTCACGCGGTTGTCGTAGAGCGTGTCGATCAGGGTGATGAAGCGCTTGGCGGCGTTGCGCTCGGCATAGTCCATGACCGGAATGCGGTCGATCATGATCGTGTGATAGTCGCGTGCGAGCCGGAGGTAGTCCGATGCAGCGAGCGGCGTTTCACAAATATCTGCAAAGGAAAATCGCGCAACGCCGTGCGCCGAGCACGGCACATGGAGGACGCGACCCTTGATCGGGATGTCGCGCGGCTTGCAAGGCGTGTTGCCGGTCATCTTGACCCAGGCATCGTCGAGCGCGAAAGCGGCTGCCGCATCCGGCGGCACCAGCCACATTTTCACGCCGGCGAGTTTTTCCAGCCGGAAATCGGTGCGCGCATCGAGCCGCAGCACCTGCATATGCTCCGAGATCTGCGCAATGAAAGGGACGAACAATGCCCGGTTCAGACCCCCTTTGTAGAGATCGTCGGGCGCGACGTTGGAAGTTGCGACGACCACGGTGCCGAGTTCGAACAGTTTGGCGAACAGACGGCCGAGAATCATCGCATCCGCAATGTCGGTGACGTGGAATTCGTCGAAGCACAACAGCCAGGCCTGCTCGAAAATCGAGGCGGCGGTCAACGCGATCACGTCGCCGTCTGCAATCTCGCCGCGGGCGATGCCCTGGCGGTAGCCATAGATCCGCTCATGCACCTCGGCCATGAATTCGTGAAAATGGGCGCGGCGCTTGTGCTCGACCGGGCTCTGCTGGAAAAACAGATCCATCAGCATGGTCTTGCCACGTCCGACGTCGCCATGAACGTAGAGACCGCGCGGCGGCGCTTCGTCCTTGTCGGCAAACAGCCGGCCGAACAGGCCCTGCTTGCGAAGCGGCTTGTAGCTGGAAAGCCGCTGCTCAAGATCGCCAAAGGCTGCGGCGACAGCTTCCTGGGCGGCGTCCGGCTCGATCGCGCCGGACGAGACGAGGGCCTGGTAGTGGGCACGGAACGAGAGGGACGGGGGAGAAGGCATGGCCCTTCCTACGGCCCCAAACTGACGAAAATTGCAAGCCGGAAATGGTGCGGGGTTATTTCAGTCGGCGGGCCTTATGCCCCGCTACCAGCGAGGTATGCAGCACGCCAGACCTTTAACACCGCCGCCGCAGGACGCTTCCCGCGCCAGCTGCGCGTTGCATCGCGGGAATGTTCCGGTACGGAATTAGCCACCTGTCTCACGCGCTCAGCGCGTAGGAATCCTCGACCACGTAAGGTCCGCCGCCGGTCGAGGCGCGCGAGGAAAACAGCACGAAGCGCGAGGCGGTGAACACTCGGGCCGGAAAATAGCCGCGTACCGAAAGATAATCCGCCACATCCTGCGTGGAGGCATCGCGCAGGCGCGCCAGCGTCACGTGCGGGGTGAATTTCCGTCCCTCGGGATCGAGTCCGATCCGCTGCATCAGCCGCTCGAGCTCGGCCTGGAGTTCGATCAGCGGCCGGCTTGGGGCAATGTTTGCGACCACCGCGCGGGGCTTCTTGCCGCCAAAGCTGGAGAGCCCCTGCACCGCCACTTCGAACGGCTTGCGGTTGACCCGAAACAGCATCGAAGCGATCTCGTTGGCCGCCGCCCCATCGATGTCGCCGATGAAACGCAGGGTAACGTGATAATTTTCGGGATCGACCCAGCGGGCCCCGGGCAAGCCGCCACGCAGTGAGGAGAGTGTCTGAGCGATCTCGGAGGGAATTTCCAATCCCGTGAACAGACGCGGCATCGTTAGGACTCCCGATGCTGAAGCATGGTCCTGAACGGGCTGTTTCCGGATTTGACCCGGAAACGGCGCCATGGACAGCAGACCATGCCCTGTAGGCCCGGCAACGAATCACCGATACCAATTTCTACCGTAGTTATGTGACTCTGCGAAGCATCAGCGGTTAACAGATCGGAAAGCTCCTGCAAATCCATCGCATTAGGGTTATCGATGCCCGCTCCTCAGCTCGGTTGCCTCGATATCGTGCCAAGAAATGCCTCCACGGTAGGCAGGATGTTTTTGACGATGATGTCGACACCCTCGGGCGTCGGATGCATGCCATCGGCCTGATTGAGCCTGGCGTCGGCGGCGACGCCCTCAAGGAAGAAAGGATAGAGAGGGACGCCCGTGGATCTGGCGAGATCGGGATAGATCGCGTTGAAGCTGTCCGCATAGTCGCGGCCATAATTCGGCGGCGCGAGCATCCCGCACAACAGAACGGAGATCCCGCGTCCCTTCAGCCGCGTTACAATCTCCGTCAACGCGGCGCGCGTGACCGCCGGATCGATGCCGCGCAAGGCATCGTTGGCGCCAAGCTCCACGATCACGGCCTGGGTCTTGTCAGGCACCGACCAATCGAGCCGGTCGCGGCCGCCGGAGGCGGTGTCGCCGGACACCCCGGCGTTGGTCATCTCAATATCTATCCCTTTGGCCTTCAAGGCCTTTTGCAACTTGGCCGGAAATGCGTCAGCGCCCGCAAGGCCATATCCCGCGCTCAAGGAATCACCCAGCACGACCATATTGATGGGCCGCGTGGCGATCGCGGCCGCGGATTGAGCAAAGACCGGTTCCAATCCCGATAGTGCCAGGATCAGCATGGAGCCCCACACGATCATGTGCATGAACTTCGGCAAAAGGCCCTCGACCACACTGCGTGAACTACCATATGAGCTAGTGCCGCCGATCTGAAATTCCTGCACTGCCTGCTGCAACCTCGAATCAGGAATTTCAGATCGGAAAGCGGCACTAGAATTAACAAATCTGATAGTGCCCTTTGCTTTCCGAAGTTCGTTCACGAGGTCGCAGCACACGATTACGAACTTCGGAAAAGCGGGCACTATAGCCATGGACAGTCTCATCGAACCCTCGTCGTTGACCGGCATCAAGCCGGAAACCATTTCCATCTCCAACGTCAATCTCTCGCTCGGCACGGGCGCAGCGCGTGTCCACATTCTCAAGGACATCAGCCTTCGAGTGGCGTCGGGCGAGGCGATCGGCCTGATTGGACCATCAGGTTCGGGAAAGTCCACTCTGCTGATGGTGATGGCGGGGTTGGAACGTCCGGACAGTGGAGAGGTGGTGGTCAACGGCACGCCCTTCAATGCCCTCGACGAGGACGCGCTGGCGCGCTTTCGCGGCCGCGAGGTGGGCATCGTTTTCCAGTCGTTCCACCTGATTCCCACCATGACGGCGCTCGAAAACGTCGCGGTGCCGCTGGAGCTGGCGGGTAATCCCGACGCCGGTCGGCGCGCGGCGGAAGAATTGGCATCCGTCGGTCTTGGCGACCGGCTGCATCACTATCCCACGCAACTGTCGGGCGGCGAGCAGCAACGCGTGGCCCTGGCGCGAGCGCTGGCACCCGACCCCGCCATTCTGGTCGCCGACGAGCCGACCGGCAATCTGGATGAAGCGACCGGCAAGCAGATCGTTGACTTGCTCTTCACCAAACATGCCGAACGCGGCATGACGCTGGTGCTGGTGACCCACGACGCCTCGCTGGCGCAGCGCTGTGACCGCGTGGTGCGGCTGCGCTCGGGCCGGATCGACGGCCAGGTCGCCGAACGAGATATCGGGTCATGACCACCATCGCCGAACCTGTTTACCGCGGCCGCCCTGCATCGCTGCCGTTGCGCTTTGCTGTCCGCGAATTGCGCGGAGGTTTGCGTGGTTTTTACGTTTTCATCGCCTGCATCGCGCTCGGTGTGATGACGATTGCAGGCGTCGGCTCGGTCGCGGCCAGCCTTGGCGAAGGGCTGGCACGGGAGGGCCGCACGCTGCTCGGCGGCGACGTAGCGTTCTCATTGTTCCAGCGCGAAGCCAAACCAGATGAAATCGCGTTTCTCCGCTCCCGCGGTGACGTCTCCGGCATAGCGACGCTGCGCGGCATGGCGCGCGCCGGCGACGGCCGCCTGGCACTGGTCGAAATCAAGGCGGTCGACGGCGCCTACCCGATGTTGGGCGAACTTGCGCTCGAGCCGAAAATGCCGATGGCCGGTTTGCTGGCCGAGCGTGACGGGGCGTTCGGCGCGGCCGCCGATTCGACCCTGCTGGCCCGGCTCGATCTCAAGGTCGGCGACCGCGTCCATGTCGGCAACGCGACTTTCGAGATCCGCAGCATTGACAGCGCCGAGCCGGACAAGCTCGCCGGCGGCCTCGGTTTCGGCCCGCGATTTCTGGTGAGCGAGGCAGGGCTTCGGGCCACGCAATTGCTGCAACCCGGCAGCCTGGTGCGCTGGACCTATCGGGTGAGGCTCCCGGACAACGCCGGCAGCGACCGCAGCGCGGCACGGCTCGCCGACGATGCGCGGGGCGCGCTGCCGCAAGCCGGCTGGGAAATTCGCACCCGCGACAGCGCCTCGCCGCAGCTGGAGCGCACGATCAATCGCTTCACCCAGTTTCTCACACTGGTTGGCCTTGCAGCGCTCCTGGTCGGCGGCGTTGGCGTGGCCAACGCCATCAAGAGCCACATCGACCGGCGCCGTGACGTGATCGCCACCTTCAAGGCCGTGGGCGCCACGGGGCGGGACGTCTTTGCGATCTATCTGACGCAGGTGATCGTGCTTTCGATCATCGGCTCGGTGATCGGCCTTGGTGTCGGTGCAGCATTGCCCTTCATCATCGTCGACGTGTTCGGCAAGCTGTTGCCGTTGCCGGTCGTGCCCGCCCTGCATGTCGAGGAACTCGCACTTTCGCTGGTCTACGGCCTCCTGACCGCGCTCGCGTTCGGGCTTTGGCCGCTTGGAAGCGTGCATGACGTGCCGGTAGCAGCCCTGTTCCGCGAAGCCGTGGCGAGCCCATGGCGTCGCCCGCGCTGGCGCTATCTCGCCTTGATGGCCCTCGTGATCGCGTTCCTGATCGCGATGATCGTCGGGCTGGCTTACGACAAGCGCGTCGCCACCGTGTTCGTGGTGTCGTCGATCGCAGTCTTTGCCGTATTGCGCGGAATTGCCTTGGGCTTGATGGCGCTGGCGCGCCGCCTGCCCCGGACGCGATTCACCATGCTGCGGCTGGCGATTGCGAATATCCACCGGCCGGGCGCGCTGACGCCCTCGGTGGTGATATCACTGGGTCTGGGCCTTGCCGTGCTGGTCACGATCACGCAAATCGACGGCAACCTGCGGCGTCAATTCCTGGCGGCACTGCCGGATCACGCCCCGTCATTCTATTTCATCGACATTCCGTCGAACGATGCCGGCCGCTTCGACGCCTTCCTGAAACGAGCCATGCCGGATTCAACGGTCGAAGAGGTGCCGATGCTGCGCGGGCGGATCGTCGCGGCGCGAGGCGTGAGTGCGGAAGAGCTCAAGCCTTCCACAGACAGCGAATGGGTCCTGCAAAGCGACCGCGGCCTCACCGCAACCGGCGATATTCCAAAGGGATCGAAGATCGTCGAAGGCAAGTGGTGGGGCCCGGATTATGACGGGCCGCCGCTGGTATCGATTGAGAAAAAGATCGCCGACGGCCTCAAGCTCGAGCTCGGCGATGAAATCGTCGTCAACGTCCTCGGCCGCGACATTCCGGCCAGGATCGGCAACATGCGCACGATCGACTGGCAGGGGCTTGGCATCAATTTCGTGCTGGTGTTCTCGCCCAATGCCTTCAGAGGCGCGCCGCATACGCATATCGCAACCCTGACCGAGGCCCGTCCGAACTCCGCAAACGACCCGGCGATCATCAAATTGGTGGCCGACGCATTCCCGATGGTCACGACCGTTCGGGTGCGCGAGGCGCTGGAAACGATCGGCACGGTCGTCACCAATCTCGTATTGGCGATCCGCGGAGCCAGTGCAGTCACGCTGATTTCGGCCGTGCTCGTCTTGGGCGGGGCCCTCGCGGCCGGCCATCGGCATCGCGTTTACGATGCCGTCATTCTCAAGACTCTGGGCGCCACCAGGGCGCGCCTGCTCGGCGCCTACGCGCTGGAATACCTGTTGATCGGACTGGCGACCGCTGTTTTCGGGGTCACTACCGGTTCCATTGCAGCCTGGCTGATTGTGACCCGGCTGATGACCCTGAGCTTCGTCTGGCAAGCCGGAAGCGCTGCAGCGGTGGTAGCGGCGGCGCTTTTCGTCACCGTGGGGCTGGGACTTGTGGGAACACTCCTGGCCCTGAACCAGAAGCCAGCCGCGGTTTTGCGAAACCTGTAGTATAAAGATTTCGTAAAAAAGCGGGCTTCGGCCCGGGATCCCCTCCGCGGAGCGACATTCAGCCGCGCATGGCGGCTTGCAGTGGTTGTGTTAGTTTCCCAGATATCAGCCAGTGCCAGATGCTGTTAGATGACGCAAAATTAATGTCAGCATTCCGTGGTATCTGGGATAGATTTTCCAACTGGCGTCGCAAGGTTCCTTGCGCTCCCGCCGGACCAACAACAGGAATTCGACCATGTCGGACCTAGACCGTAACTATGCCTCTCCTTTCGGCCGGGCCGCCGGGCGGGTTGACGCCGCGACCGTCGACGCCGGTCTGCGCGCCTACATGCTGCGCATTTACAACTACATGAGCATCGGGCTGGCCATCACCGGCCTCGCGGCGCTCGGAATCTACATGGCGGCCGTGACCAACGACCCGTCGGGAGCCGCCGCCAAGATCGGCAACGCGTTCCTGACGCCCTTCGGCTACGCGATGTTCGTGAGCCCGCTGAAATGGCTGTTCATCCTGGCGCCGCTCGCCATGGTGTTCGTGATCTCCGCCGGCATCAACCGGCTGCAGCCCGCGACCGCCCAGATGCTGTTCTGGGTGTTTTCGGCGCTGATGGGCATTTCGCTGTCCTCGATCTTCCTGGTGTATACCCACACCTCGATCGTGCGGGTGTTCTTCATCACCGCCGCCACCTTCGGCGCGCTCAGCCTTTATGGCTACACGACGCGGCGTGACCTGACCGGAATGGGTTCGTTCCTGATCATGGGCCTGTTCGGCGTCGTCATTGCAAGCCTCGTCAATCTGTTCCTCGCCTCGACGATGCTGCAATTCGTGGTGTCGGTGGTCGGTGTGCTGGTTTTCGCGGGCCTCACAGCCTGGGATACCCAGCGGCTGAAGAACGAATACATCTATGGCTATGCCCAGCAGGGCGGCGACGTGGCGGAACGTGCGGCGATCACCGGCGCATTGTCGCTCTATCTGAACTTCATCAACCTGTTCACGCTGCTCCTGCAGTTGCTCGGTCAGCGCGACTGATCGTTCTCGCAGCGGAAGCGGAACCATCAAAGCCCCGGCCCGTCGCCGGGGCTTTCCTTTTGCGATGGGCAAAAATAATCTTTGTGCCATGTCTTCGCTTGAATTGTCTTCGCTTGAAATCAGGCCGGCCGCTGCTGCCGACCTGCCCTCCGTCACCGAAATCTACGAACACGCCGTCCGTTTCGGCACGGCGACCTTCGAACTCACCGCGCCAGACCTTTCCGAAATGACGCGTCGCTTTGACGCGCTGACGGCCGATGGCTTCCCTTATCTGGTCGCGGTGCTCGACGGCCGCGCGGTCGGATACGCCCATGCGGGTGCCTACCGGCCGCGGCCGGCCTACCGTTTCACGGTCGAGAATTCGATCTATTTGCGGCCCGCGATCCAGGGACGCGGCATTGGACAAAAATTGCTGCAACGGCTGATCGCCGATTGCGAGGCGCGCGGCTTTCGTCAGATGATCGCGGTGATCGGCGATTCCGCCAACGCCGCGTCGATCGGCGTGCATTCAAGATGCGGCTTTCAGATGATCGGAACCCACCCTGACGTTGGCTTCAAGTTCGGCCGCTGGCTCGACACGGTGATGATGCAGCTTGCACTCGGCGAGGGTGGGCGCACCATACCGGGCACATCGGAAGGCGATTGAATCAACGGCGCCATTTTAGGGCGGCACGCACGGCCGACCGCGGATTCCTCTCGCAAGCAACGACGGGCGAGCAATCTCGGGGTGTTCCAGAACGAGCTGTCTCGGTCCGGAATGGGCTTTGCGGACCGGTTAGACCAGCGCCGGCTTGCGGTCGATTGCGAGCAGCACGCGTTCTAGCTCGTGGCCACGGCGCAGGATCAGGCCGGTCGCCGAGATCACGCTGTAGATCCCTGCTTGCGCGCCAGGCGCGGGTCCTTCTCGATGCGGTAGATCGGAACTTCGGAAGCGCGCCGGAATATCGAGAACACCGCGCGGTCGCGCATGAAATCGATGGCATAATCACGCCATTCGCCATCGGCGACCATACGCCCATACAGATCCAGGATGCGATTGAGTTCGAAACGATTGAACGTCACACGGTTTGGCAAGGCGATCGCAGCGGCGTGGCGCGCCACTGCGCGGGCCTCACTTGGATCGGCTTCCTCCAATGTCGAACTCATCGCGCTGCTCCTGTCATCCGGACGACATGATTGCGCCGACCGACCTCCGCCGCAAGAGGGACCGTGGGGTTGCGGGCGCCACGGCGCGAGGAATTGTTCCCTGTACCCGAGGTATATTCGGTCGCACTTGGGTCGCGCGGACCGTCACATCATCGTTAGCAGGAATCATAATGCCGCCCCACTTCCGCCCATCGACCGCCCTGCTGAATTGCGACAAGGAGACACTGCGTTGGCCCGGTCCTTTCGATACCGGATTCCTCAGCCCCCAGCCCCCCGGGGTCGCAGGGATCGGGTCTATCGCAGTACAGATTATCCCCTACTGGGCCAACGCGAGTTGGTCCTTTTTCTTTTTCAGGCACCCGCTACGCTGCTGTTCGACTTCGGCGGCGGACGCATCAGCAAAATCCCTCGCCTGTCGCGCCGATTCAAACCCGGGCATTTCTCCGACATCGAGTCGGCACATGAGCGTGGCCGAGCCGCTCTCAAGTCACAACTAAACAGGTGAGATACGGCGACCGGCAATCGCACTTTTAAAAATGGGTGCTATCGTCGGACGTTCGACTCGTCCGGCGTCTGACGGCAGCCTTGCAGATCAGGGGATGAAGATGCGGAAATTCCTGGCGGCTCTGACCGTCCTGTTCTTGACTTCATTCATGGGATTGGGCGTCGCCCGGGCCGGCGCGGACGATCTCACAGGAAGCTGGACCGTAACCTGGTCCAACACCTCGAAGAATGACATGAAGCTCGCCAACAACAACGGACGCTTTTCGGGCAGTTATCAAAATGACGACAAGGAAAGCTGTTCGCTCACCGGCAATTATCTCGCGTCAAATCAGCATGTGGCGTTTCAGATCGTTTGCCCGAAGTGGGATATTCGAATGCAGGGAATTGCGTCCAAGGACAGCAAGACCATCCGCGGCAGCTATCAGGCTTATGTGGACGGTGTCGGCAAGTTCGTGATGACGAAGCAATAGCGGCAATAGCGCGCCATGTGTCAGCGCGGTCCAGCCATTGCCGCCGGGCGCCAGTCGCTGCGGGCCCGCAGATAAATCCTAAAGCATGATCCGGACCCGAAGGACCGCGTTAGTGCAAAGTGTGCAGCGGTTTTCCGAATAGGATCATGCTCAATCAAAAAACTAAAGCGCGATGACGATTCAACCCGATCTGATCGCGCTTTAGTGAAGCGATGTATAGGCGGCGCCCAGCATCGGGCCCGGCCGCTCGCGGCTTCCATCCTGGATGAACACCGCCGCGCCGTCGATGCCTTCGCGAGAAAGATTTTCCAGGGGCACGGTCCAGCTCGCGGCGTTGCCGTTCCAGTCACCGACTTTGAGCAGGCTGCGAACGACGTTGTAGTAGATGAGCTCTCGCCCGCGATTCTCCCCGCGGCCGATCGATATCGGCACCGCCTTGGAGATCGAACAGATCCAGATTTCACCGCGCGCGGCGGTCGGGGCCTTGTTCGAGGCCGGGACCGACACCGTGATCTGCTTGCCCGCCAGCGCCAGCGCAACCGGCACCGACATCACGGCGTCCGCCTTCCTGGTGGCGCCGATCGCTTCCTCGATTCCGGCGCGGTCGCTGCCGACCACATGGGCAGAGCCGTTGACGATCACCTGCGGCGTGTAGACGTCGCGATCGCCGCGGGCCAGCGAATAGGCTTTCTGACGGGCACTGAAGCGAGCATCCGCCAGCGTATCCTTCCAGCCGAGATAATCCCAGTAATCGATCGGCATGCTCAGCGCGATCACGGTCGGATCCTTGGCAAGCTCGCCGATGATCTTGTCAGCGGGCGGACACGACGAGCAGCCTTGCGAGGTGAAGAGCTCCACCACCGCGCGAGGTTCGGCGGCGGCCGGCCGGATCATGGCCACCATCGCGCAGACGCCGATCGCGCCCGACCACCGCGAAATGGAGTTGTAGCCCATGATTGCTGCCATACCGTACCGAGAATATCTGCGTTGCTGCCGTTAACACTTCTCGCCGTTGAACGGCTCAGGAGCCCGTTGCCGCCCACTGTCCGAGGTTCGCGATCTGTCTCACCAACACCTTTGGCGAAGTTGATGTTTCCAGTGCCGGCTGTCGATCTGAGATCCCTGAACAATTCGCCGCTCGTGGTGCAGGGGCTTCAGATCGGCTACACCGGCCTTCAAACGAGCGAAGGCGACCTTCTTAGGCCGCCTTCCCTGTCCTCGCTACTCACTTCGCGGTGAGCCCGTGATCACAATTACGCGGCCAATCTGCGCAATACGTAATGCAGGATGCCGCCGTTGCGGTAATAATCAAGTTCGTCGAGCGTATCGATCCTGCACAGCAGCGAAACGCGCTGCAATGAGTCATCACCGGACACGATTTCCGCCGTCAATTTTTGCCGCGGTTTCAGGTCGCCCTGCAACCCCCTGATGGTCACGGTCTCGTCGCCCTTCAGCCCGAGCGACTGCCACGACGTGCCATTCTCGAAGGTGAGCGGGAGGACTCCCATACCGACAAGGTTGGAGCGATGGATACGCTCGAAGCTCTGGCAGATCACAGCGCGGACGCCGAGCAGCCGCGTGCCCTTCGCGGCCCAATCGCGCGAGGATCCGTTGCCGTATTCGGCACCGGCGAAGACCACCAGCGGCACGTGCTCGGCCTGATACTTCATGGCGGCGTCGTAGATCGACATCTGCTCGCCGTCGGGCCAGTGCTTGGTCATGCCGCCTTCGGGAATGTTGCCGTCGGCGCCCTTCAGCATGAAGTTCTTGATGCGGATATTGGCGAAGGTGCCGCGCATCATGATCTCGTGGTTGCCTCGCCTGGTACCGTATTGATTGAAGTCGGCGGGGCGGACCTGGTGGTCGCTCAGAAACTTTCCGGCCGGAGAAGTCAGCTTGATTGAGCCCGCAGGCGATATGTGGTCGGTGGTGATCTTGTCGCCGAACATCGCCAGAATGCGCGCATCGACGATATCGGCGATCGGCTCCGGCTGCTTCTTCATGCCTTCGAAATAGGGCGGGTTCTGCACATAGGTCGAGCTCATGTTCCAGCGATAGGTCTCGCTCTCGACCGTCTTGATCTTGCGCCAGTTGGTGTCGCCCTTGAAGACGTCGGCGTAGCGCTTCTTGAAAATCGTCGCGGTCACGAATTTCTTCGTGAACGCGTTGATCTCCCTGGCGGTCGGCCAGATATCCTTCAGAAAAACAGGCTTGCCGTCCTTGCCGTTTCCGATCGGTTCGACGGCAAGATCCTTCCTGACGGTGCCGGCCAGTGCGAAAGCGACCACCAGGGGTGGCGAGGCGAGATAATTGGCCTGTACGTCCGGACTGACTCGGCCTTCGAAATTGCGATTGCCCGACAGCACGGCAGCGGCCACGATCCCATTATCGTTGATCGCCTTCGATATCTCTTCGGGCAAGGGACCGGAATTGCCGATGCAGGTGGTGCAGCCGAAGCCGACCAGATTGAAGCCGACCTTGTCGAGATCGCTCTGCAATCCGGAATTGGCGAGATATTCGGCGACGACCTGGCTGCCGGGAGCAAGCGAGGTTTTGACCCAGGGCTTTGCCTTCAATCCCTTGGCGATCGCATTGCGGGCGAGCAGCCCGGCTCCGATCAGAACGCTCGGATTTGAAGTGTTGGTGCAGGAAGTGATGGCCGCGATCACGACGTCGCCATGGCCGAGATCAAAGTCGCGATTTTCCACCGCATAGCGTTTGTCGGCATCGGCTGCCTTCTTGTATTCGCTTGCAAGCGCGGTGGTGAAACCTTCCGCAACCGCGGGCAGCGCGACGCGGCCTTCGGGCCGCTTCGGGCCAGCCATCGAGGGCACGACATCGCCAAGATCGAGCGTCAGCGTTGTGGTGAAGACAGGATCGCCCGATTTCGCGGTTCGGAACAGGCCCTGCGCCTTGGCATAGGCCGAAACCAGCGCGACGCGGTCGGCCTTGCGGCCGGAGGTTTTCAGATAATCGATGGTCGCGGCATCGACCGGGAAGAAGCCGCAGGTCGCGCCATATTCCGGTGCCATGTTGCCGATGGTTGCCTTGTCGGCGACCGACAGATGATCGAGGCCGGGGCCGAAGAACTCCACGAACTTGCCTACCACGCCCTGCTTGCGCAGCATCTGCGTAACCGTCAGCACCAGGTCCGTTGCAGTCACGCCTTCCTTGAGCTGACCCTTGAGTTTGAAGCCGACCACTTCCGGCAGCAACATCGACAGCGGCTGGCCCAGCATGCAGGCTTCCGCCTCGATGCCGCCGACGCCCCATCCGAGCACGGCGAGCCCGTTGACCATGGTGGTGTGCGAATCGGTGCCGACCAGTGAATCCGGATAAGCGACCTCGAACGTGCCGGTCTTCTTGCCGACCGTCATCTTCTCTTTCCTGGTCCACACCGTTTGCGCCAGGTATTCGAGATTGACCTGATGGCAGATGCCGGTGCCGGGAGGCACCACCGAGAAGTTCGAAAACGCCTTCTGACCCCACTTCAGGAATTCGTAGCGCTCCTGGTTCTGCTTGTATTCCTCGACAACGTTCTTGGCGAACGCCTTGTTGTCCCCGAAGAAGTTCACGATCACCGAATGATCGATGACCAGATCGACCGGCACCAGCGGATTGATCTTCTCGGCATCGCCGCCGAGCGACTGCATTGCGTTGCGCATGGCCGCAAGATCAACCACCGCCGGAACGCCGGTGAAATCCTGCATCAATACCCGTGCCGGGCGGAACGCGATTTCATGTTCGAGCGCGCGCTTCTTCAGCCACTTGGAGACCGCGAGGATGTCGTCCTTCTTGACGGTGCGTCCGTCTTCATTGCGCAGGAGGTTTTCCAGCAGCACCTTCATCGAATAGGGAAGCTTGGAGATTCCCTTCAGACCGTTTTTCTCGGCGGCGGCCAGGCTGTAATAGACGTAGGTCCTGGCGCCAACCTTCAGGGTTTTTTGGCATTTGAAGCTGTCGAGCGAGGTCATGTGAGGCAATCCCAGAATTGTCGTTTACGGCAGGGTATTATAGCACCGGCCAAGAGGCTTGGCCGATCGGCTTGCAGCTGCAAATTGTGCGCTGCTTGGAGTTCCGGTTTATAGAATCTTTCAAGCTTCGCCGCCACACCGGTAAGGGTTTTGCAGCAATGCGCTGCCTGTAAACATCTGATGATGCGGTGCCCCGAATTTCCGGAAGCGCCGCGAAGGGGCAAGATGCGGCTCTTGGGGCGCGAGGTCTGCTGTGTGCGAGGTGGCCGGGAGGTTTTTTCGGGCCTCGATTTCGAGGCCGCCTCCGGCGAAGCGCTCGCGGTGGTCGGCCCGAACGGGTCGGGCAAGACCTCATTATTGCGCCTGATTGCGGGCCTTTTGGCGCCATTCGCCGGATCGATCGGTCTGGAAGGCGGCGATGCGGAACTGACCCTAGCCGAGCAATCCCATTATCTAGGTCATCGCGACGCCCTCAAAACGGCACTGAGCGTGTTGGAAAATCTCGCTTTCTGGCGGGATTTTCTTGGCGGAGCGAGCTTTGATCCGGCCGAGATACTGGCCAAGGTGGGGCTCGATCATGCGGCGCATTCGCCGGCTTCCTTTCTGTCCGCCGGGCAGCGCCGGCGGCTTTCGATCGCGCGGCTACTCACCGTGCGGCGGCCGGTCTGGCTGCTCGACGAACCGACCAATGCGCTCGATTCGACCGGAAAAACCCTGTTCACCGCCCTGATGGCCGAACATCTGGCGGGCGACGGGCTGATCGTCGCCGCCACCCACATCCCGCTCGGCGTCGCCGCGCGGGAACTTCGCATCGGGGACGCCTCGTGACCGCGCTTGCCGCATTGATCCGCAGAGACATCAGGATCGCGCTTCGCGTCGGCGGCGGCGCGCTGATCGGCGTCCTGTTCTTTCTCAGCGTCGTGGTGCTGATGCCGTTCGCCGTCGGCCCCGACCTTGCGCTTTTGGCGCGGCTGGGGCCCGCGATCCTCTGGCTGGGGGCGCTGCTGGCGAGCCTGCTGACGCTCGATCGCCTGTTCATGGCCGATCACGAGGATGGTTCGCTCGATCTGATCGTGATGAGCCGCACTCCGCTCGAATTGGCCTGCGCGGCGAAGGCGCTGGCCCATTGGCTTGCCGCCGGACTGCCGCTCATCATCGCAACGCCAGTACTGGGATTGTTGCTCAACCTGGACGCCGCACCGACGTCGGCCGTCGCGCTCACCCTGCTGGCCGGCACGCCGGCGCTGACCTTCACTGGCATGATCGGCGCGGCGCTCGCGGTGACGCTGCGTCGCGGCGGGCTCCTGCTTGCGGTGCTCGTGCTGCCGCTGTCGATTCCCGTGCTGATCTTCGGCGTGGCCGCTTCGCAAGCCGCGATCACGGAACCGCTGTCATTCGGTGCACCATTTTCGATTTTGTGCGCGCTGTCGCTGGTCAGCCTTGTCGTTGGACCTTTCGCGGCGGCCGCAAGCCTGCGGCACGGATTGGATTGATAGGAGATGATTGCCAGTCCGAACGGTCGCGCGCTGTCCGATCATGCGCGAGTTGATGCCGATCAACTCTAGCGGAGTGGATTTGACATTCGCTACCCCAGCCGCAAATTTGGAAAGCGGACGTCAAATCCCAAACTCCACTAAAGCCATATATTTGCTAATGGTCATTCGATTCTAACATTCGCAAAGTGACCGCTGAGAAGGGGGCGAATGTTAGAATCAGACCATTAGCGGAAAACCTTCGTGCTGATTGCCTGCAACAGCCGCGACCGTTAACAGGATGCCCATGACGCTGATCGATCTTGCCAACCCCACCCGGTTCCTCTCCCTCGCCACCCGTGCGCTGCCGTGGCTTGCGGCAGCGACCGCGATCCTGCTCGCGATCGGGCTTTATCAATCGGCGATGGCGCCCGACGACTATCAGCAGGGCGCTACGGTGAAGATCATGTTCATTCATGTGCCGAACGCCTGGCTGTCGATGTTTGTCTGGGGCGTAATGAGCGTGGCGGCGCTCGGCACCCTGGTATGGCGGCATCCGCTGGCGGATGTCGCGGCAAAGGCCGCCGCCCCGATCGGCGCGGCTTTCACCTTTCTCGCATTGGTGACGGGCTCGCTGTGGGGACGGCCGATGTGGGGCACCTATTGGGAATGGGATGCGCGGCTGACCTCGGTTTTGATCCTGTTCCTGATGTATCTCGGACTGATCGCGTTGTGGCGCGCGGTGGAAGATCAATCGCGCGCCGCACGCGCGGCGGCGATCCTGACGCTCGTTGGCGCCATCAACCTTCCCATCATCAAGTTCTCGGTGGACTGGTGGAACACGCTGCATCAGCCGGCCTCGGTGATGCGGATGGGCGGGCCTGCGCTGGACCGCGCCTTCCTGATCCCGCTTCTGGTGATGGCGGTGGCGTTTTCGTTCCTGTTCATCACGCTGCATCTGGCGGCGATGCGCAACGAGATTTTGCGCCGCCGGGTGCGCACATTACAGATGATGCAGGTGGCGCAGAGCACTCGGCGCCCGGCATGAACGCGATGTCACTTGGCCCCTACGCAAATTTCATCGTAACTTCCTATCTGCTGGTGGCCGCGGTCGTGGCGATGCTGATTGCCTGGATCGCGGTCGACTATCGTCGCCAGAAGCAACAACTGCACGAACTTGAAGCCGGAGGCGTGCTGAGGCGCTCCGGTCGCAGTGCAACGGATCTGAAATGAGCGAAAACTCGACGACTGACGGCGCGCCGCAGAGATCGCGCTGGCTGATGGCCGCACCACTCATCGCCTTCGCTGCGCTGGCCGCGATCTTCTGGTTTCGGCTCGGCAGCGGCGATCCGTCGCGTATTCCATCCGCGCTGATCGGCCGTCCGGCACCACAGACCGTCCTGCCGCCGCTCGATGGGCTCGTCAACAAAGGCGCGCCGGTGCCGGGACTCGATCCCGCCGTCTTCAAAGGCAAGGTCAGCATCGTCAACGTCTGGGCGTCGTGGTGCGTGCCGTGTCATGACGAGGCGCCGCTTCTGACCGAACTCGGCCATGACGAGAGGCTGCAGATCGTCGGCATCAACTACAAGGATTCCGCCGACAACGCCCGCCGCTTTCTCGGCCGCTACGGCAACCCCTTTGGCGTTGTCGGTGTCGATGCCAATGGGCGCGCCTCGATCGAGTGGGGCGTGTATGGCGTGCCGGAAACCTTCATCGTCGGGCGCGAAGGAACCATCGTCTACAAGCTGGTCGGTCCGGTGACGCCGGACAATCTCAACACGGTTTTGAAATCCGAGATCGACAAGGCGCTGAAGTGACGACGTAGTCGTCATTTCCGGGATGGTCCGGCAGGACCAGACCTCAGATGCGCAATTGCGCATCGGGGAACCTCGAGATTCCGGATTCGCTCGCTAAGATGCTCGCGCCCCGGAATGACCGGTGTGGTGTCTCATCCCTTGCTCACATCGCCTTCCGCCGCCTCGCTTGCTTCCAGCGAGGCCGGCTCGAGGTGGAAGCGCTTGATCAGCGGCATCTGTGTCACCGCAAAAACCATCGTCAGCGGAATCACGCCGAATGCCTTGAACGCCACCCAGAAATCGGTGCTCTGGGTGCGCCAGATGATTTCGTTCAGGACCGCCAGCCCGAGAAAGAACAGGGCCCAGCGCCGGGTGAGGATGCGCCAGCCAGGCGGGGTCAGATTGAACATCTGATCGAACAGGATCGCGATGAAGGAACGGCCGAACAGCAGCCCGCCGCCGAGAATGGCGGCGAACAGGCCATAGATGATGGTGGGCTTCACCTTGATGAAGGTCTCGTCGTGCAAAACCAGCGTAAGCGTGCCAAACACGATGACGATGGTGCCGCTGACCAGTGCCATCAGCGGCACGTGCCGCGTCACCACATAGGAAGCGACCATCGCTGCGACCACCGCCACCATGAAGGCGCCGGTGGCGACGAAAAGGTGGAATTTGGCGTTCGCGACAAAGAACACCAGGAGAGGCCCGAGTTCGGTCGCTAGCTTGAACAGCGGATGCGGCTGGGTCTTGTCCATTATTGGCTCACGCTTTTTTCTTGATCGAAACCCGATCGGTGTCTTTCAGGATCATGCCTCGATGCCGGCGATGGCCTGCGCGAAATCCCGCGCGGTGAAAGGCGCGAGATCCTCGATGCCTTCACCGACCCCGATGAAATGCACCGGCAAGGCGTGCTTTTCCGCCAAAGCCACCAGAATGCCGCCGCGCGCGGTGCCATCGAGCTTTGTCATGACAAGTCCGGTGACACCTGCGGTGCGGTGAAACGCTTCTACCTGCGAGAGCGCATTTTGTCCCACCGTGGCGTCGAGCACCAGCAGCACCGCGTGCGGCGTGGTGTCATCGACCTTGCGCATGACGCGAACGAGCTTTTCAAGTTCCTTCATCAATTCGGACTTGTTCTGCAGGCGGCCCGCGGTATCGACCAGCAGCACATCGAGCTTCCCCTCTTTCGCCGCCGACAGCGCGTTGAAGGCAAGGCTTGCGGAGTCCGAGCCCTGCGCGCCGGCGATGACGGGCGATTTGGTTCGTTCGCCCCAGATCTTCAATTGATCAATGGCGGCTGCGCGAAAAGTATCCCCGGCCGCCAGCATCACCTTGCGGCCCTCGGCGGAGAACTTTGCGGCGAGCTTGCCGATGGTCGTGGTCTTGCCGGAACCATTGACGCCGACCACGAGAATGACGAACGGCTTTCTCGTCTCGTCGATGACAAGGGACTTTGCCACCGGCGCAAGCACCTTTTCGACCTCGGCCGCGACCACGCTTTTCACCTCGTCTGCCGAAATCGACTTGTCATAGCGACCGACGCCAACGGATGCAGCGACGCGGGCAGCAACTTCGGTGCCGAGATCGGCGCGGAGCAGCACGTCTTCGATATCGTCGAGCATGGCGCGGTCGAGCTTGCGCTTGGTGACGAGATCGGCCACCGCTGTGCCGATCGAGCTCGAAGTGCGCTTTAAGCCACTCGAAAGCCGCCGCCACCAGCTTATTTTGGATTTTTCGGAAGTAGTATCGTTCATATCAATCTGGTGCCTGCTACACGAGGTGTGTTAGCCGTTTCGGGTCTAGCGGTCCGATTCCAGCATTCGCACACCGCCTCAGCAAGCACCTTTGCGAATGCTGGAATCAGAGGACCACTAGCAGATATAATGTTGCCAGTGGAGCTTTGGATTTGACATTCGCTTTTCGAGCTTGCGGCTAGTGGGGTAGCGAATGTCAAATCCACTCCACTCGAACAAAAGCCTTGACGCCACCATCGAGGTTCCCGAACTGACCGCGGCGGAAATCCAGGCCCGCGTCCTCCATCGCGATGGGCTCATGCTGGTGATCGACAAGCCCGCAGGCCTGCCCGTGCATCGCGGCCCCAAGGGGGGCGCCAATCTCGAGTCCTCCTTCGACGCGTTGCGGTTTGGCCTGCCGCGCCCGCCGGTTCTCGCCCACCGGCTCGACCGCGAGACCTCAGGCTGTCTGGTGCTCGGGCGCCACCGCAAGGCAACGGCGTCGCTCGGTCTATTGTTCAAGCATGGCAGGATTTCGAAAACCTATTGGGCCGTGGTCGAAGGCGGCCCGGCCGAGAACGAAGGTACCATCAATATGCCGCTCGGCCGCCTCAATGCCGAACGAGGCTGGTGGCAGAAGCCGGACCCGCAGGGGCAATCGGCGGTCACCAACTGGAAGGTGATGGGACGCGGCAATGAGCTGGCATGGCTGGCACTCGAGCCCGTCACCGGCCGCACCCATCAACTGCGCGTGCATTCGGCAGCTCAGGGCTGGCCGATTGTCGGTGACAACATTTACGGCAACGCGCCGCGCTTTGGTGGCCCGCGCCTTCATCTGCATTCCCGCGAGATCGTGATTCCGATTTCCCGGAACAAGGAGGCGGTGCGAGTGACTGCGCCGGCGCCTTCAGATATGTGGGAACGCCTCAAGGTCTGCGGCTGGAACGGGGAGTGACTCGTCACACCGTCAGCCGCGCCCCATCGCTTCCCTTGACGACGAAGCTCTCGACAGCGCCGATCTTCCCGCTACTGATCGCGACAGGGAGGAAATGCTCGGTGCGGCCCTGCTTTGCGCTTTCGATCAGGACCCGCCTCGTTGCGCCGATATCGGAGGCAAGTCGCCGCCGCAACGCGGCCTCCCCCGCAGCCCGCAACGTCCCGGCGCGTTCCCGGATCGCAGCGCTTGCGACCTGCGGCATTTTGGCAGCCGGCGTGCCTGGTCGCGGCGAAAACGGAAAGACATGCAGGAACGTCAGGTCACATTCGTCGATCAAATCGAGTGAGCGCGCGAACATTTCCTCGGTTTCGGTCGGAAAACCCGCAATGATGTCGGCGCCGAACACGATGTCGGGCCGCAAGCGCCGCACCAGCGCGCAAAAATCGATCGCATCTTTTCGGGAATGCCGGCGCTTCATCCGCTTGAGGATCAAATCGTCGCCCGACTGCAGCGACAAATGCAGATGCGGCATCAGGCGGTCCTCGCCTGCGATCGCATCGAGAAGATCGCGGTCGACTTCGATCGAATCGACCGATGAAATCCGCAACCGCTTCAATTCCGGCACGTGCCGCAGGATCTGCCTGGTCAGTTGGCCGAGTTTCGGAGCTCCAGGCAGATCCGCGCCGTAACTCGTCAGATCGACGCCCGTCAACACGATCTCGGCATGGCCGTGCTCGACCAGGTTGCGGACTTGCTCGACCACCGCGCCCATCGGCACCGAGCGCGAATTGCCGCGGCCAAACGGAATGATGCAAAAGGTGCAGCGGTGATCGCATCCGTTCTGCACCTGCACGAACACCCGCGGCAGGGCTTTTTGAAATCCCTGCAGAAGATGCGGTGCCATCTCCCTGACCGACATGATGTCGGCGACCGCAATCTTTTCGCTGGCCTCGATGCCGAATGGTTCCGCTGCCTGAAGCGCCGCGCGCGCCTTGTGCCAGGTTTCGCCTTGCATCTTGTCGTGATTGCCGACGACCCTATCGACCTCTTCCATCGCGGCGAACATTTCAGGCGAGGTCTGCGCCGCACAGCCGGTGACGACGATGCGCAAGTCCGGGCGTTCGCGTTTCAGCCGGCGTATGGATTGGCGCGCCTGCGCCACCGCTTCGTTGGTGACGGCGCAGCTGTTGATGACGACGGTGTCGGCAAGCCCCGCGCGCTCGGCCTTGGCGCGCACCACCTCGGATTCGAAGGCGTTGAGGCGACAGCCAAAGGTGAGGACTTCGACGCTCATGACGCAAACAGCGCGGGATCGAACCGGCCTTCATATTCGAAGGTCGCCGTACCCGTCATCAACACGTGATCGTCGCGCTCGCGCCACTCGATTCCGAGCTCGCCGCCGGGCAGGCTGACCTCAACCGTGCGATTGGCGCGCTTGAGCCGCGCCGCCGCCACCGCCGCAGCGCAAGCCGCCGAGCCGCAGGCTTTGGTCAATCCGGCGCCGCGCTCCCAGGTGCGGATGGTGATGTGATCGCGATCGACGATGTGGGCGAGCGTGATATTGGCGCGCTCCAGGAAGATCGGATGATTTTCCAGGAGCGGGCCAAACCGCGAAAGATCGAAGGCGTCGACGTCGTCGACCCAGAAGATCGCATGCGGATTGCCCATGCTGACCACGGAAGGCGAATGCAGCACCGGCGCATCGATTGGGCCGATCTGCAGCTCGATATAGCGCGTGTCACGGAATTCCTCGGCGAGCGGAATGTCCTTCCAGCCGAATTTCGGCGGCCCCATGTCGACGGTGTAGAGATCGCCTTTACGCCAGCAATTCAGCAGACCGGCTTTGGTTTCGAAGGTGCCTTCCGTCTGGCCGCTGGCCTCGAACAGGCGGCGAGCCACGCAGCGCATGCCATTGCCGCAGGCCGATGATTCCGAGCCGTCGTTGTTGTAGATGCGGATGAAGGCCTCGGTGCCGGCAAGGCGCGCCGGCTGCAGCACCATCAGCTGGTCAAAATGAACACCCTTGGCCGAAGCCACCGCGCGGGCTTCCTCCGGCGTGACGACGCCGGCCTTGTCGCGCAGATCGACGACGACGATCTCGTTGCCGATGCCGTTCATCTTGGAAAAGCTGTGGTTGGCGAGCGCGCTCATCGGGATCCCGGTTCGTGCCTGCCTTATATGGCCAATGACGGGAGATTGACTAGTGTGGCGAATTTGAAGGTCCTATCAGTATCGCGGCAAGTTCGTGACAGGAACTCAAATTCGAAGCCGCTACTCAAATCAACAAGATGCTGGAGCTCCTTTGATTCCGAAGTTCGCATCTGGGGTCGCCACAACTGCTTGCGAACTTCGGAATCGGAGCTCTGGTGAGGGATCGGCCAGTGTGGTGAATCTGTGTCGGGAGCCTTTGCCGGCCACGGAGGCCCATGAATATCTGACAGGCGACGAAAGCCGAGCGGGCGTGTTAGCATCGGATGTTCGCATGTGATTTGCCGAATCCACCCTGACGCTTGAGCCGGGGACCTTGGCGCCCTGCCGAACGACTTTACGGAGAATACCTGATGAGCCGCCCCCGTCGTTTCCGCCTTGCCATGGTCGCATTGGTCCCGGTGGCCGCGATTTCGCTAAACTTCGCCACCACCGCGCTGGCACAATCGCCGACGCCCTCTGCACCCGCCGCCTCGGCACCGGCCTCCCCGACACC
>Ga0210407_10000159_pt1 | contig 83305 bp, 67 predicted proteins | sample IncBWC27MmetaG_FD_150860 | JGI IMG/M metagenome (GOLD analysis project Ga0210407, IMG submission 150860) | Forest soil microbial communities from Barre Woods Harvard Forest LTER site, Petersham, Massachusetts, United States - Inc-BW-C-27-M | ecosystem: Environmental > Terrestrial > Soil >...
TCCTGGTTGATGCTGCCGCTTCCACGGGCGCCATTATTCGCGATATCTACCTGAACGCGAAATACAACAACGCCATTCAGATCCAGGCCGGCCAGTTCAAGGAACCCTTCGCGCAGGAATTGGTCGCCGGCGTTACCAATATCGATTTCGTCGAGCGCGGTTTGCAATCACTGCTTTATCCTTCGGCCGCTTCCGCTTTTCGCAGTCCCGGCGTCACCGTCCACGGTGACGTCAGCGGTGGCGCATTCCAGTACTGGGCGGGCGCTTTCAACGGCAAAGGTTACGCCACGAACAACACCACCAGCGTGCCCGAAGCCGTCGGCAGAGTCCGCTTCTATCCGTGGCGCAGCAAGAAAGACAGCGTCCTGCAGGGCCTGGCCTTCGGCGGTTCGATCGCCTACAGCCAGTCTCGCGGTCTTTCCGGCGAACTCACCCCCAGCACGGGGTCGCCGGATGCGGCCTTTACATTCCTGCCGCAATTCCAGGCCAACGGAAATGTCTGGCGGTATGAGGGTGAGTTCACGTACCTGAAGGGTCCCTGGGCCTTCCGCGACGAATACGTGCAGGCAATCTTCGATCGCACCGGCGTCGGCACTTTGACCCTCGGCGGCCTCGGCTTTGCCGATCTGCCCGCTGTTCGCTTCAAGGCCTGGAATTCTGCAGCGACTTACCTGCTGACAAAAGAACGTCGTCCGGAAAACGGCACGCCACGGATCAACCATCCCGTCTTTGGTCCGGAAACTCCCGGTGGTGGTCACCGCGGTTGGGGCGCCTGGGAAGTTGCGTTCCGCTATTCCGGAATTCAGGGCAACGAGCCGGGTATTTTCTTCAACAACTTGCAAACGCCGCAAAACGTGCCCACGTTTAACCGGCACACCGACGAATTCAGCTTCGGCGTGAACTGGTATCTGAACTACTGGGTACGCTTCCAGTCCAACATCAGCATCGATCGCCTGAAGGATCCAAGCACGATCGGCGCTACACCGCAGAACTACTACGTCTTCGAACAGCGGCTGCAGTACCGCTTCTAAGGCGCGGGAGATCAACAAATGCTCCGGATTGGATCGGGAACTGGCCGGGCTGTCATGAAATCAGGCGGCTCCATACAAGAACGGGATCGGAATTACGGCACGGAAAATTCGAGTGGAATTCTTGGAGGAGGTTGTTCGATGAAGCCCAAACTCTTAAAGGTTTTCGAAATCGCTGCCGTGCTGGCGCTTGGATTTCTCTTGAACAGTTGCGGCTCACAGCCGTTTTGTCCGACTTGCGGCACCACCGTAAACGGCGCTTACGGCGTCATCAACGTGATCCCCGTGCCGGAGCACAATCCCACCGGCGAGCCCGGCGGTCCGTTCAACTCCTTCGACATCAGCTGGTTCGATCCGATTCAACAGAAAGTGTATACGGCGGATCGCATCGGTTTGGATGTCGTCGTCACCGACGCCAAAAATAACTTCGCCGTGAACACGATTGGAGGACTCAACCAGGTGGCCAACGCGGGGAATAATGCAAGTCCCTGCTGGGGACCCCAGCTTAACGTCGCGGACGTTCAGGGGATTCCGTCGATCGTCACCGGGCTCGGAAGCGTAAATTTCACGCGCCCGGGCAACGGACTGACCCGGTTCGGTTGTAGGAACGCGCCTTTCTTCGCAAATTTCGGCAATGCATTTCCGGGCTTTGGCCCCAACGGCAACTTTGGTGGATTTCCCGGTGCGCAATGTTGTGCTTCGCGTGCCAATGGCGTTAACCCTCTCTCCGGCCCGAATGGGCTTCTCGTTACTCCAGACGGAAACACTTTATTCGTCGGCAGTGGCAGCGCTTCGCTAGTGGTATTCGACCTCACAACTAACCCCCCTCAAGTCATTGCTGACTTGGCAACGGGCGCTTCCCCCGATTTTGATGGCCCGAATGGAGTCGGCCCCTGCATCGCCTCCTGGAATGGCGGCGCCGGCAGTGCTCCGGAATGTGCCGACGACCGCGGAGACGAAATGGCCTACGGAACCGTCGGCGGCCATGACATTCTCACCATCGCCAACGGCGACCCCGGACTCCCGTTCGTCACGCTGGTCGACGTGACCGACATCGTCAACCGGACCTTTACGCCGCCTTTTTCGACACCTGGACAGGGACATTGCCTTCCGGTGAATTACCCCGCCTATCCCACAAACGGGACTGCAGCGAACAATTACACCACCGCAAATCCTGGGGCGTGCATCCTTGGCCAGATTTATTACGACGCCACAAACGCAATTAGCGCAACCGCTCCAGTGGATTCGGCTGGCGCCCCATGCCCGGACCCATCCACCTCCGTGCCTTCCGGCGCCTCAGGTGGCCCGTTTCCCTTGGCGGCGACGGGTGGAACGATAACCATTCCCTGTCATCACTCCGCGATCGTTGACCAGAACACCGGATTCTTCATCACCAACGACACCAACGTCGTGCCGATTGGGCCGGGGCAAGGCGGTGAAATTGCTGTTGCTGGGACCGGTGCCGTAGGATTCAACCCCCTCCATGGCACTTTCTATGTGCAAAATCTCAACTGCACGGTTTCCACTCTTCCCACTCAGTCGAGCGTCGCGGTGGGTTGCATCGACGAAATCGATCCGCGAATCGGAAATCCAGCCGGTCCGGTAGTAATCAACGTGGTCCCCACCATCAACTGCATGCCCGCTGGCATCACTCAGGGCCCCGGCCACGATTTCTTTGTCGGCTGCGGTGGCCACGATGGCGTCCAGTTCCCGCCATTGCTGATCATTTTTGACGGCACATGCACGACCAGCGCCGCTTGCCTCGCCAGCGAAATCAACATCGATCAATCCGGCGGCACTGACGAAGTCTGGTACAACCCCGGCGACAACCGCTACTACACCGCGGGACGCGACATGCCCAGTGGACCGGTGCTAGGGGTAATCGATGCCGGAACGCGCCAGTGGCTGGTGAATGTCACTACCGGCTCGAATTCTCACAGCGTGACCGTGAACCAGTTCACCAATCAGATTTTCGTCCCCACCCAGGCCGGTCCTCTCTGCGGTACGCAGAGCGCTAACGGATGTATTGCCGTATACGGCAGGCAGTAAGCGTAAATAACAGTCTGGTAGCGGTTTCGGAACGCGGGCGAGGTTACTGAGCCTGAATTCTCAATTGAAGTACGGCCTCGACTCGCGTTCAGCCCCACAGGTGTAGAATAAGAGTGGTAAGGAGCTTTCACTTGGCGGGGTTCCGATGCCGTCGCTTATAACACCGCGTTCGCGCAGCCTGACCTGCATCCAATGCGTGGCGGCGTGGATTTGCGCGTTTTCCCTCGTCGTTGTCCTGGCAAACCGTTTTCCGCGATATTCGCCCTCCGAGAGCACTTCTTGGGCTCCCGCTGCTTCCTCCCACATCACGGCTAGAGTCATGGCCAAGGACTTCTTTGTGCTGCAACCGCCCTCTGCCGGCCGCACCCAGCTTCCACGATCCGCGCCCGGGCGCGTCGAGATATCCGAAGAGCGTCCCGCGGCTTCCGTCGTCCTGGATAATCGTCTTTTTACTCGTCCGCCTCCCTCCGTTTGAAGGTCATTTGTTCCCTTGTGAAAAAATGTTTCGCTTGCGTTTATCCGCTGCATCTAAAGTTAGAGAGAGCAACGAGGAACTTAAAGAAGAAGCATTGGAGGCACGCTTAGAGCGGTGCAAGGAGAAAGCGATGAATAGGTCTAAACAAGTTTCTTATCGCAGTCATCTGGGTCCCGTCAGTCTGGTGTTCGCGGCCGCGGTGGTTTTCACCTCCGCGCCACGCCTATCGGCCAACAACAAACCCACCGAAGTTCCCGCAAAAGTGATAGGTCACCTGGCGCTGAAAGAAGCGCCGGGAAATGAAATGCTTTTGCAGAGCAAGGGGGACAAACAATATCTTTACGTTCAGAAAGCGTCGAAGCAGGGCTTCACTGTGATCGATGTGACCAAGCCCGTGGTACCCACCCTCGTGAATCAAAGCGACAAATCCAGTGACGCCGCCGCGGGCAAACTCGAAATCGTCGGCCCCGACGTCGGCCTCGCCGAAGTCCCCGATAAAAACTCCAAAGGGGTCATTCGCAATTCGGACAGTCCCACGGAAACCGTCAGAATTCTCGACCTCAGCGACCCGGCGCATCCGAAGGTTCTGCAGACCTTCACCGGCGTAACCAGCATTCTCCAAGATCCCAGCCGCGGCCTCATCTATCTGGCCAACAGCGACGGCCTTTGGATTCTCAACCATGCCCGGCCCGGCCTCACGCCTGCAAAGAAGAAGCGTGCCTGTGGTTCCGAGGACGCCATCGCTTCCATGCCTCCGGACTGCGAATAGTTTTCCGCACAGTCTGGCAATAACAGTATGAAATGAAATTTAGAAGCCGCACCTGGCCGAGTTCGAATGGACCAATTCGTTCCCCGGCCGGGCGCGGCAACGCAATCCGCCACGGTCTATTTCACCCGGGTTTCCTGATAGTGGAGCGATTTCCACTGCCCCTCGCGCTTCACCCAGATTTCGCCCACCAGTACTTTTTCAAATGGAACCGCCGACTTCGGGGGAAACTTGATAAACACTTCGTACCTCGCAAACGCTGCGTCCGGGCAGAGTTGCGTCACTTTCAAGAATGATAGCGTGGCGTCGGCGACGGAACTCTGCTGCAGTTCGCTAAGTGCCTTCCACTTGTAGCGCTCTCCCTGGGCGTCGGCCTCCACTCCCACATACTCTTCCGTCAAAAGGTCGCCTAACGCCTTCTGGTCCTTCGCTTTGATTGCTTGCCATTCTGCCTTGATTCTTCCGTCCAGCAAATTTGTCAGATCCTGCTCCTGCGTGGCGATAGCCTTCGCGGGCGGTTTGTTCGCTTCCTGCGGCTTCTGCGCGAACGCCAAGCCTCCCATCATCAAGGCTGAGCAAACCCAGGCAAATTGTTTCCGCATCGCGCGTGCCCCCATTTGAAGTACGTCTCGAACCAACTCGCCGACTCTGCAAATCTGCGGCCCTCGCTGAACACTGAAAACCCCGCTTCGTTAAACCCCGCGCATCTTAACGGGTTACTCGGCCCGCCGTCAAAGCTCCGGTTAACCAATAAGTCTCGACACCTATTATCGATATTGCGCACGGTTAAACAGGGGCGCAGCATTTTCTTAAGCCCATCTCCTACGAAGGAGTACAACCTCTATGCCACCATCTTCGCCCAAGATGGCAGTTTGGCCTGCCATTATCCTCTTTTCGATATACTTTGCCGTCGCAACCTACTCACAAAACATAATCGCGCTCGTCGGCAGCGGCTCGAATCTTCCCACACCTCTCTACACACACTGGGTCGAGGAATATAACAAACTCAGTCCCGCCGTGCAGGTTCGTTATCTCAGCACTGGCACGGTGAAGGGAATCGAAGACATTTCCCGCGGCGTCGGCGATTTCGCCGCCGGCGAGGTCCCCATGACCGACGAACAGTTGAAATCGGCGAAAATTCCCATCCTGCATATCCCCACGGTTCTCGTCGCGATCGTGCCGATTTATCACGTTCCCGGTGTGAAGGGTAATCTTCGTTTCTCCGGCCCGGTCCTCGCGGAAATTTTCCTCGGCACCATAAAGCACTGGGACGATCCACAGCTAAAGGAGCTCAACCCCGGCCAGACTCTCCCCCATCTCGAAATCGCCGTTGTCCACCGCACCGACGGCAAAGGTTCCAACTACATCTTTTCCGATTATCTTTCCAAGACCAGTCCGAAATGGCGCAGCCAGATTGGCAAAACCCCTTCGCCCGCCTGGCCCGTCGGCGTCAGCGCCAATCGCGGCGAGGACATGATGGAGAAAGTGAAAGCCACCTCCGGCTCCATCGGCTATATCGAGTTGGGATTTACCATCTCCGACAATTCCGTCGGCGTGGGCCACATCCAGAATGGCTCTGGAAAATTCATCGCGGCCACACAGGCAAGCATTGCCGCTGCTTACCACTCCGCAGAAAAAGCCATCCCCGCGGACTTTCGCGTTTCTCTCACCAATGGCCCGGGGAACGAGACTTATCCGATCGTCAGCTTCACCTGGCTCTATGTGCCGGAAAGATCCGCGGACCAGGAGCGCTCTAAGGCGCTGGCCAATTTCCTCGAGTGGGCCTTAAGCATGGGCGAGCAAAGCGCCGAACAGCACGGCTACACCCCATTGCCCGCCACGCTCGTCCCCAAAGTGCTCGCAAAACTGCGCTCCATCCGCTGAACGCTCCCGCTTCTCGCGGGTAAGAGCTAACCCGGACACTTGTCAGCGCCTTCTCCGCGGAGGACACTAAGGAACAGGTCCACTCTTTCGGAAGCGGGCCGTCAACCAGATGTCGCCGGGAGTAAGTCATGGCAATTTTCAGCTTTAGAAAAGCAATTCCGCATTTCTCCTCCTTTAGCTTCCTAATTCTCACGCTGCTTTTCGCAACACCCGTTCTCGCCCAATCAGCCGGTCCTACAACCGAGGGCCGCGCCTCTACTGAAAATATTCAGATACCCGTTGGCACAATTCTCCCCGCGCGGCTCAACCACGGTTTCTCTTCCAAGAGCGCGCGGCCCGGGCAAGCAGTCACCGCCCGCATCATGCAGGAAGTGCCGCTACCCAACCAGGAAAACATCCCGGAAGGCGCGAAGTTGCTCGGCAAAATCGTCTCGGTCGAGCGGGCGGGAAATGGCGCCATGGGAAAAATCACGTTTCGATTCGACACTCTTGAATCCCATCACCGGGTGATTCCCATCGTCGCCAGTTTGCGCGCTCTCGCTGGTTTCATGGAGGTCCAGTCCGCGCAAACTCCTGCATTCACGCCGGGTTTCGGCACTCCTTATCTCTGGGCCAACACCCGCCAGATTGGCGGCGACGAAGTGTACGGGGTCGGCGGCCCGGTCACGAACCAAAGCAGCGAATGGGTAGGGAAAGGAGTTTACGGCGGCGTCCTGGTTCATATTCGCGCCCAGCCGGAATCCCGGTGCCGCGGTCCGCTGGATTCGGAAGATCGCCTGCAAGCTCTCTGGGTTTTCTCTTCGGATGCCTGCGGCGTATACGGAATCCCAGGAGTAAAGATTGCCCATGCCGGCCGCACGGAACCCGTGGGAGAAATAACCTTGCTTGCCGATCAACAGGAATTGCTGGTGCGAGGCGCCAGCGGGATGTTGTTGCGCGTCGTCCGCTAAATTTGCCGGAGCGGCTAGGCCTTTACCGTCGCCCTCTGCTCTCTCTCTTCCGTTTGTTTTGCTATCCCGGCTAGCAGTTCAAAGGAGCGAAGGCGGTCCGCGAAATCATAAGTGTTCGCAACCACAATCAGTTCGTCCGCAAGCGTCTCTTCCAGAAACTCACTCAGCCGCGTAGCCACTCGCTCCGGGCTGCCGACGATCGCCGCACCAAATTTTGCCGCCACCATTTCCCGTTCGTCGGCGCTCCACTCGATTTGTTTCACAGGAGGCGGCAGCGGCCCCGGCACTCCGCGGATCAGGTTCAGAAACATCTGCACCGGGGTCGTCGCCAGGAACTGCGCGCGCTCGTCAGAATCCGCTACCAGAATCGGCACACCCACCATCGCATACGGTTTCTGCAAGACCTCCGACGGCCGGAACGTCGAGCGATAAATCCGCAGCGCCGGCAGCAGCGGCTGCGGTTGAAAATGCGCCGCAAAGGCAAAGGGCAGACCGAGCTCTCCAGCCAATCGCGCGCTGTAATCGCTGGATCCCAACAGATAAATCGGCACGCGCGTTCCTTCACCCGGATACGCATGCACCCGCTGCGAAGCAAATCTTTCTCCCAGATACCGCCGCAACTCTTCCACCTGTTCCGGGAAATCGTCTCCGCCGCCGCGATACGAACCGCGCAGCGCCCGCATCGCTGCCGAATCTCCGCCCGGCGCCCGCCCCAATCCCAGGTCAATGCGTCCCGGGAAAAGCGATTCCAACGTGCCGAACTGTTCCGCAATCACCAGCGGCGCATGATTCGGCAGCATGATGCCGCCCGATCCCACGCGAATCTTCGTCGTCCCATTCGCGACGTAACCGATCAAGACCGAAGTCGCCGAACACGCCACCCCTTGAATGTTATGGTGCTCCGCCAGCCAGAAACGCTTGTATCCCAACTCTTCCGCCCGCTGCGCCAGTGCAAGGGAATTGTGAAACGCCTCGGCCGAGGTTCCGCCCTGTCGCAGATGCGCCAGGTCCAGAATCGAAAGTGGTGTGTTTGCAAGACGTGAACGCTCCGCCATGGCCCCTCTATTTCTTTCTAACAACCGCAACTTTTCCGTGAGCTGCTACATCTAGTTATTACATCTATTGGATGCATCAACTCTAGGACCGGTATTTCGAAACCTCATAGGTCGCAAACAACGGGCATCGTTGAGAAGTACGCGCTTTCGTCGGCCAGGCCGGCTTCTCTGACGAAAGGGCTTCAATTTTCAGGTCAACCAGTTAAAATTATGGATTCCAAGTCATTCTTGATTACCGGCCCGATTTCACGCTGCGCGGTTCGTTGCAAGGGGTTGGGATGAAACGCAATTCATATCTGATTCCCAAGGAACGGCTCATTTCTAACGCTTTTAGCTACTCGGTGGCGATAGTTCTCGGCCTCGTGCTTCTGCTTGCCGGTTGCCAACGGCAACAGGCGCCCGCCGGCCCCGCAATCCAATTCACAAAAATTCCTCCGGCGGCGCAGGGCGGCAGAGAAAGAGTCGACACCATCACCGGCCGCGTCACCGGCGGACATCCCGGACAGCAAATTGTCATCTACGCAAGGAGCGGCCCGTGGTGGGTGCAACCCTGGCCCGACAAACCATTCATCCCCATTCAGGCTGACTCCACTTGGGGAACTTCCACTCATCTCGGTTTTGAATATGCCGCCTTGCTCGTGGATCCCGGCTATCATCCTCCCCCCACGATGGACACGCCTCCCACCGTTGGGGGATCGGTCGTCTCGGTCGCAATCGTCAAAGGAACTGGTGAGCCGCAACTCGCGCCTGTAAGGCCGATCCAGTTCAGCGGCTACGACTGGGAAGTCCGCACAATCGCGGGCGATCGTGGCGGCCTGAATAATCTATACGCAGCCGAAAATGCCTGGGTCGATCCGACCGGCGCCCTGCATCTCCGCATCACCAAAAAAGGGGATCGCTGGTTGTGCGCGGAGGTGGTGCTGACCCGCAGCCTTGGCTACGGAACGTACATCGCCACCGTGCGCGACACCAGCAACCTGGAGCCGGCCGCTATCCTCAGCATGAATACCTTTGATGAATGGGGCGGCGACCAGCATTACCGCGAAATAGACACGGAATTCGGCCGCTGGGGCGACGCGGCAAGAAAGACGAATACGCAGTATGGCATTCAACCCTTCTATGTCCCCGGAAACGTCTCGCCTTTTGTTCTGCCTAAGGGCACGTTCACTCACTCCATGCGTTGGGAATCCGGCAGCGTCAGTTTCAAGACTGTCCGCGGCGCCTCCATGCAAGCCGGCGGGCCGGTGATTTCGGAGCATGTCTTCACCTCCGGCGTGCCCACCCCCGGTCAGGAGAAAATTCAATTTTTGCTCTATGTCGTCGCCAGCGAAACAAGCCCATTGCAAAAAGAGAACGAGGTTGTGGTTGAAAAATTCGAATATCTGCCTTGAAACGCACGGGGTGTGGTGCTTTTTCCGCCGAGGCTTGCTCGCCGCGCTGGCACTGGCGTGCGCCGCATCCCTGGCCCAGCCTCTCGATCCAAATCTGCTTTTAGCCCAATACATGCGGGAGCGCTGGGGCAGCGATAAGGGATTTAACGGCGGCTCGGTTACCGCACTGGCTCAAACCCCCGACGGCTACTTGTGGATTGGAACGGAGAAAAATCTGGTTCGCTTTGATGGCTTCGGCTTCCGGACTTTTTCGCAAATCGCTCCCACCACATTTTCCATGGGTCCCGTTCAATCGCTCGCCTCCGACGCCCAGGGCAATCTCTGGATTCTTCTGCAAAGCACCAGGATCCTCCGCTACCGCGACGGAAAGTTTGAATTTGGGCATGAACTCGCCGAGTTTGGAGTCACTTCGCTTCTGAAGCGCGACGACGGCTCCGTCCTCTTTGCGTCGGTCGCCTATGGCCCGCTGATCTACAACTCGGGAAAATTTGAGCTGTTCAACTCTTCTTCCCTATCTCCAAACTCATCTCCCAGCAGCCCCGAAGTTACCACCGACGAACTTTCCAGCCGTCTCAGTTGGGCCACGGGCGTCGCGCCCCATCGCTTCGCCGAACCCAATTCCGCCGTCCTTTCCATGGCGGAGACTCCCGACGGCAGACTCTGGCTCGGTACCCGCGACAAAGGTCTCTTCTATATGTCGGGGGGCAAAGTCGTCGCCGTGCCCACCGGCCTCTCTGACGCCCGCATCAACTGCCTGCTCGCTTTTGGAGATCACGAGCTCTGGATCGGCACTGACAAGGGAGTTTTGCGCTGGGACGTCGACAAATTCAGCTCACTGGAGGTTCCCCTCGCCCTTCGCCGCCTCCATGTTCTTTCCATGATCCGGGATGGCGACGCCAACATTTGGCTGGGCACACCTGGCGGCCTGATTCGCGTCAACTCCGGGGCAGTCGTTCAGGACGCAAGCAACTCCCAAACCCCTGCCGCCGTAAACGCACTCCTCGAGGACCGCGAAGGAAATCTTTGGGCCGGCCGTCAATCTGGTATCGAGCGTTTGCGCGACAGCGCTTTCGTCACCTATTCCGCCCCGGGTCTCCAGTCCGAAAGTAGCGGACCCATTTACGTGGACCAGAGCGAGCGCGTGTGGTTCGCTCCCTTCGAAGGCGGTCTTCACTGGTTGAAGGGAGAAAAAAGTGGCAGTGTGCCCAACGATCGCCTCGATCAGGACGTCGTCTACTCAATCACCGGCACAAACGACGATTTGTGGATCGGCAGGCAGCAGGGTGGGCTGACACATTTGCACTACGCTGCCGGCTCGCTGACGACCAAAACCTACACCGAAGCGGACGGCTTGGCCCAAAACAGCGTCTACGCTGTTTTTCAGAGCCATGATCGCGGGGTGTGGGCCGGCACTCTCAGCGGCGGTGTAAGTCAACTTGCCAACGGGCGGTTCACCAACTACACGACGGCCGATGGCCTGGCCTCAAATTCGGTAACCTCGATTACACAAACTTCCGACAGCACGATGTGGTTCGCAACGCCCAACGGCCTCAGCGCGCTTTCCGGTGAACATTGGCGGACGCTGGGCATCCGCGAAGGCCTGCCTTCACAAACAGTCAACTGCCTTCTCGCGGATACCTCGGGTCTCCTCTGGATCGGCACGGCAAACGGCCTCGCCTATCAGATTTCCGGCCAAGTCCAGGTTCCCACCGCCGTCCCTTCATACTTGCAGGAACAAATCCTGGGAATCGCCGAGGATCATCTCGGCTGGCTTTGGATCTCCACCTCCAATCACGTTCTGCGCGTAAAACGCGAGAGTCTGCTCCGCAACGCCCTCGGCGAAGCCGATGTCCGCGAATACGGCCTCCACGATGGTCTGCACGGCACGGAAGGCGTCAAGCGCCAGCAATCGGTATTCGCTGATGCGCACGGCAAAATCTGGTTTTCGATGAATCGCGGTATTTCCGTGGCGGACCCCTCGCGTGCCGTTTCCGTTTCCGCTCCCGCAATTATCCACATCGAGCAAGTCACTTCCGACGGCAACCTCGTCAGCCTGGCTGGCCCGGTCCATCTCGCCGGCACTCATCGCAGACTTACCTTCGCCTTCTCCGCGTTGAGCCTTTCCGTTCCCGATCAAGTCCGCTACAAGTACAAACTCGAAGGTGTCGATGAGGGCTGGAGCCTCCCCACTTCGGAACGCGAGGTTACTTACAGCAACCTGAGTTCCGGCGATTACCGATTTCGCTTGCTGGCCAGCAACAGTGCCGGTTTGTGGAACAGCCAGGAATCCGACGTTTCGCTCAAAATCCAGCCGTCTTACTGGCAGACCTGGTGGTTTCGCCTTTCTGGCGTGCTCTTCGTAGTTCTGGCAGTATTGTTGTTCGTTCGCCTGCGTATGCGCACGCTGGCTTCAAGGATGAACATGCGATTCGAAGAGCGTCTCGCTGAACGCACTCGCATCGCCCAGGAACTTCACGATACGCTGCTCCAGGGATTCATGAGCGCATCCATGCAACTCCACGTCGCCGATGACCGCCTGCCCGAAGATTCCCCAGCAAAGCCTATGCTCGGCCGCGTCCTGCAATTGATGGGGCGCGTCATGGACGAAGGACGCAACACTGTCCGCGGTCTCCGCTCCTCCGGCATGGTTTGCCAGAATCTGGAAGAAGAGTTCTCACGCATTCAGGAGGACCTCGCCATCTCCACTCAGAGCGAATTTCGAGTCATCGTGGAAGGCGCGCCACGCCCGCTTCGTCCCGTCATTCATGACGAGATCTATTTCGTCGGCAGGGAAGCGCTCGCCAACGCGTTCCGCCATTCCGGCGCCGCGGAGGTCATCCTGGAAATCGAATACTCCTCAAGCCATTTGCGCATCCTGGTCCGTGACAATGGTTGCGGCGTCGATCCCCAGGTCGTCAACTCCGGCCGCGACGGCCACTGGGGCTTGTCCGGAATGCGTGAGCGCGCCGAACGCATTGGCGGAAAACTCAAGGTCCTAAGCATGCCTTCCGCGGGAACGGAGATACACCTTTCCGTTCCCAGCCGTCTGGCCTTTGAGCCCGAGGTTTCCTCCAGGAGAAAATTGTGGTTTTCCCGGCTATACTCACGAAACGCCGTCGAGGACAAATCTCAGGCCGCTCCCAGGCAACCGGAATGACCGATAAAAGCAAAATCCGGGTTCTCAGCGTGGATGACCACCCCCTTCTGCGCGAGGGCATCACCGCGGTAATCAACAGTCAACCGGATATGTTGATGATCGCAGACGCCGCCAGCGGGCATGACGGCATCCTGCAGTTTCGCAAGCACCGCCCGGATGTCACCTTGATGGATCTCCGCCTTCCCGACATGAGCGGCGTGGACACCATTGTCGCCATCCGCGCGGAATTCCCAGACGCGCGTATCATCATGCTGACCACTTTTGAGGGCGACGTGGAAATCCAGCGCGCTCTCGAAGCCGGCGCGCGCGGCTACATGCTGAAAAGCATGCCTCCCAAAGACCTGGTCGAAGGAATCCGCCAGGTGCATGCCGGGAAAAAACGCATCCCGTCGCAACTGGCCGCCCAACTGGCCGAGCACATGAGCGATGAAGCCTTGACCACGCGTGAAATTGAAGTTCTGCGGCAGATCGCCGAAGGCAATCGCAACCGCGACATCGGCGACAAGCTCTTCATCACCGAAGAGACCGTGAAAGTCCACATCAAGCACATCATGGAAAAACTGGGTGCCAGCGACCGCACTCAGGCCATCGCCATCGCTATCCGCCGCGGCATTATCCATCTCTAAGCTTCCACAGCTCTTCCAAATTTCATACCACTAAGGGGTTAGTCAAAGATACCGGAAAGTGGGGTAGCGTCCACTGGCTCGTTCCATTACTTTAGCGTACCGGGCGTCTCATCATCATCATCATCGTCGGAGGATGATGCAACTGCACAGACTATTTTCCGCATTTCCGGCCGGCTTTCCAGGTGTTGGACTTCTGCTCTTGCGAGTAGTTGTGGCTACAGTCCTGGGCGGTCACGGCTTTCTCTGCCTGCTATCTTCGGATCGCGTGGAGTTGGGGGTGTTGCTCTCCACCGCGATACTGCTCTTAAGCAGTGTTCTCCTATTGATCGGATTCCTTACTCCCATCCTCAGCCTTCTTGCGGCCTTGGAGTGCCTGGCAATCGTCTCGTCATGGTTTCCGTTTCAGCTGTTGACTCCTTTCGAATCAAAGTTGGCGCTCATCCCGATCATCGTTATCGCCGCAGCCATCGCCCTTCTCGGCCCTGGGGCCTTCTCCCTGGACGCCCGCCTTTTCGGCTGGAAAGAGATCGTGATTCCTCCCGCTTCGCGCCCGCCGCAAGAATAATCCCTATCGTTTCAGCATCGTAACGCCCTTGGCTTTGTCGTCATATGAGGTTTTACCAATCCACCTATCGTGGTATCCCCAGCCACCCCCACAGGTGTAGCGATAAATCATTCCATCTCGTGATGTATTCCCTTGTGGCTTCCGGCAAAGTGGCCTTGCTTCCGCCTGAGGTTCGAATACGCGAATGCTTTTTCGCAATTAATTGAGGAGGAACGAGTCGTGGCTACACAGCAATACATTTTGGCGAATGGCAACAAAATCCCGGCGATCGCCGCTCTACCGCCGTCCGATTCTCAGCTCCTTTCCGCCGCAAAAAGGGGCGACAAGGCCGCCTTCGGAGAGCTCTTCGAGCGCCACTCTAAGAAGATCTTTCACTCGACACTGCGCATCACCCGGAATCGCGAGGACGCCGAAGACGCCCTCCAGGACTGCTTCCTCAGCGGTTTGGTCCATCTGAACGATTTTGATGGCAGGTCGCAACTCTCCACCTGGCTCACCCGCATCGCCATCAACGCCGCGCTCATGAAGTTGCGCCGCAATCGCTGCTCCAAGGAAGTTTCGATGGAATTCGTGGACGAGGAAGGGAAGGAGCGCCCCCGTTTTCAACTCGTTGACGGCGCCCTGAATCCCGAGGACACCTTCATCGAGCAGGAACGCTCGAAGATTCTCCATGAGGCGCTCGGTGTACTTCGTCCCCGCGTGCGCGCGGCCATCGAAATCTGCCAGTTGCAGGAGCACTCGGTCCGCGAAACCGCCCGCAAATTGGGCATCTCCACCGCCGCCGCCAAGGGCCGCCTGTTTCACGCCAGGGTTGCCCTGCGCAAAGCCTGCACCCAGAAAACCAATCCGGCCTTCGCCCGGCGCCTTCGCCGCGCCGCTTGAGACCATCGGAATCGCGGCCGCCCTGTTAATGACTACGCGGCGGCCAGAGCAGGCGGATGCCGCCTAAACAAACCAATGACGTTTCTACTGTTCCTTAGGGGAGAAGTGTTCCGCTACGGGCGGGCTAATTCGGGAAGTTTAAACGGCTCTGCAGCGCCACAAACCGGGGATTCGTGCGCAATGGGTCGAGTTCCGGCTCCACTTTCAGAAACACCAGCCCGTTTGAACGGTCGCTGTACGCCTTCTCCAGCCAGTTCATGGCCTCATCGTTCTTGCCCAAACCCAGGTACACGATGGCGACATAGAACGGCGAGACATACTGCTTTTTCGAAAGCGCCTCAAGCTGCGTCAAAAGCTTCTTTGCCGCCATATGGTTTCCCGAAAGCGCTTCCGCATGTGCCAGCGCCGAAATCGTCAGAGGGCTCGAATGGGACAGATCGACGGCCTTCTGCAGTTCCTCGATCGCCAATCCGAATTGTCCTTTTTGCTCGTAGGCCTGGCCCAGGTTCAGGTGCGCCCACTCCGACCCCGGATCCATCTCCAGCGTGTCTCGAAGCTGGGCAATGGCGCGATCATATTCCCGCGCCAGATACAGGCGCCAGCCCACACTCGTATTGATACTTATGGAGAGCGGTTCCAGTTCCCGTGCTTTCTTAATCTGCTGGAAGCTGTCCTCGAATTTTCCCATCGCGCTCAGATACAACGAGTACCGCTGGTACGCGGTGGAGTAGCCCGGGTCGAGCTGAATCGCCTTTTTGAACCCCTCAGCCGCTCCCGCCCAGTCCCAATCGTAATTAAATTTCGCAGTCGCCAACGACGTTTCCGCGGCCGCAAGAGAAGGATCGATCTCCAACGCTCGAATCGCCGCGGCCTTCGCCTTTGGCGCGGCTTCCAACGAAGGCAGTCTCCCATAAATCGTCGCGCCAATAATTCCGTAACAATCGGCAAGCCCCGCATACGCCAGCGCATACTGCGGATCGCGCCGCGTCGCCTCCTCGAAATAACCGATTGCTTTTTCGAACCCGTCGCCCGACCGCTTGTTCCAGTAATATCTCCCCTTCAAATAATCCTCGTAAGCCTCCGGGCTCACCGACGGCTTTTGCGCCAGCCGTTCCTTGTCTTCCTTCGTCAGGTTGATCCGAATCTCGTCCACGATTGCCGAGGAAACCCGGTTCTGTAGCGCCAGCACATCGCCAATCGGGCTCTCGTAAGTATCCGCCCACAGATGCTGGTCCGTCGAAACCTGCACCAGTTCCGCCGTAATCCGCACGCGGTTTCCCACGCGCATCACCGTTCCCTCCACCACCGCATCCACGTTCAACTCACTGGCAATCTGCGGGAGCGGCTTGTGCGTTCCTTTGTAGGCCATCGCCGTCGACCGCGATATCACCCGCAACGAGTGAATTTTCGCCAGGTTCGCGATCAGATCATCCGTCATGCCGTCGGCAAAATAATCCTGCTCTTTATCCCCGGAAAGATTCTCCAGTGGCAGCACCACCAGCGAACTGCTCCGGTTCGCCTTCCCCTTGCTCGCGTTCACGTAATGCACCGTTATACCGGAAATCAGCGCGCTCCCTGCCAGCACCCCAGCAGCCAGCACCGCGATCCTCGGCAACGAAAACCGCCTGCTAGGTTTCCCCGGGCCAGCATTCGTCAGGGCATCGGAACTTGCCGATCCATTCTTCCCTACAGCCGCGGGAACTCCAGCCGTCTTTTCGGCTCCGGCTGCTACCAAAGTCTGACTCTCCGGCAAAGAGCCCTTCAATTCCACCGGCGCAATGAACCGGTATCCTCTCCGCGGCAGCGTCTCGATAAATCGCGGGTGGTCCGAGGAATCCCCCAGCACCTCGCGCAGCCTCATCACCGCGTTGTTCAATCCGTGGTCAAAATCCACGAACGTGTCGCTCGGCCACAACCGCTCGCGCAGCACTTCGCGCGACACGATCTCGCCGGGTCTGGCCACCAGCATCGCCAGAATTTGAAACGGTTGTTCGGAAAGTTTCAGCCGCAGTCCGTGCTTGCGTAGCTCTCCCGCTTCCAGATCAGCTTCGAACACGCCGAAGCGCACATTTCTTGGTGAGCGGTGATTTTGTTCCATCGTTGTTCCGGAAACGTTGGAAAGTATAGCCTCCGGCGCAAGGTCGGTCAAAGTTTACTTTTCATATCACCCGTTAACTCCTGTCTTTTCATTCGCCAAGCCGTGGATGTAGAAGTGTTTTCGATTGGACGCATCGTGGATTGCACTCCTTTGTGATTCCGCTCACATTCGCGCAACACAGATCGGCCGGTCTATCTTTTGCGAAGCGCTTTCGCGCGCAAGCGCTCGCCACACCAGGACCGGGTCGAGCCACAGGGGAGCGCGCCAGGGGGAATGAAATGTTCAACAGTGGTAGCACGTCTTCGTTCGCAAAATGGATTTGTCTGTCGCTCGCTCTCGCCTTGGCGCTCTTCTCCGCAGCTCCAACTCGCGCCCAAGTCTCCGGCGCCACCCTCTCCGGCCTCGTCACCGATGAAAACGGTGGGCCGGTTCCGGGCGCCACGGTGACTATTAAAAATGTAAGCACCGGCGTCTCTCGCGAGCTTGTATCCAACGCGGACGGCTTCTACTCCGCTCCAAATCTTCTTCCGGGAAGCTATGAGGTCAAGGTTGCCGCAAAGGGATTCCAGACCCTGGTCCAAAAAGAAATCACACTTACGGTAGGTTCCCAACAGTCTCTCAACCTCAGCCTCAAGGTTGGCCAGTTGAACCAAACCGTCGAAGTGAACGCGGCCCCGCCTGACATTCAAACCACCTCGTCGACCATCAGCGCGACGGTTGACTCCATCACAGTTCGCCAGCTTCCGCTCAACGGCCGCGACTGGACTTCACTCGCTACTCTTGAACCCGGCGTAGTCAGCATCCCCAACCAGGCCACCACCTCATTTAGCGCTAACAAGGGGAACCGTGGGTTTGGAAACCAGCTGAGTAATGGCGGCCACCGGGCCAACGAGAACAGTTATCGCGTGAACGGCGTCAGCATCAACGATTACTCAAATTCCGCACCGGGGGGCGCCACGGGCGTCAATCTCGGCGTGGATGCCGTCCAGGAATTTTCCGTTCTCACCAGCAATTACACGGCGGACTATGGCCGCACCTCCGGTGCAGTCATTAACGCGATCACCAAGAGCGGCACAAACGATTTCCACGGCACTGGTTTCTTCTTCGATCGCGATAGCATCTTCGACGCGCGTAACTTCTTCGATGGCCCCAAGATACCTACCTTCCATCGCACTCAGTTCGGCGCTTCCGGCGGCACAGCGATCATCAAGAACAAAACTTTCGTCTTCGCCAACTACGAGGGCATTCGCCAAGACTCTTCTTCTTCGGGCACGATCCATGTGCCGTCGCAGGAGGCACGCAGTGGCATGGTATGCGTGCCCTCCGTTCCGCCGGCGCCTCCTAACCCTTGCGCTTCCCTGCAAACCGTCACCGTGAGTCCGCAGATTGTTCCATATCTCGCGCTCTGGCCTTGCCCGTCGGCCTGCCAGAGCGCAACCTTCACCGACACCGTCGCCCTCAATTCGACCACCCCGAATCATGCCAGCGAAAACTACGTCATTGCCAGGATCGACCATAAACTCACGGACAAAGACAATCTTTCCGGCAGCTACTTTTTTGATTCCGGCCCGCAGTCTCAGACCGATCCGCTCGGCAACACCGTTCACCAGGTCTTTTCCCGGCGTCAAATGGTCAGCGCCGAAGACACACATATCTTCAACCCTGCGTTCGTAGATACCATCCGTGCAGGATTCAGCCGCGTGATTGGCAACATCAACACCCCCGTTTCCGGCGATGCTGTTGCCACGGATAAGACCCTCGCGATTGCGCCGGGTGCCATCGGCCCACCCCAAATCCCGATTTCCGGAATCACCACGGCATTCGGACTTGGTGGATTCAACAAATTTAATCACGCTTGGAATTCCATCCAACTCTACGACGACGCCTTTTTCACCCGCGGGACGCACTCCATCAAATTCGGTTTTGCTTTCGAGCGCATGCAGTACAACATTCTTGAGCAGCTGAGCCCCAACGGCCGCATGAACGGTTATTCACTGGCCGCATTTCTGACCAACGCGCCTCACCAATTGAACGCCCTGGCGCCGGGGGGTTCCTTTGAAGTCGGTTTGCGCGAAAGCCTTTTTGCGGGATACATCCAGGATGACTGGCGGTTCCGTCAAAACCTGACATTTAATATCGGTCTACGCTATGAGGCAACCACGCGGCCGACCGATTCCCACACCGTCCCTGGCTACACTGTCAACGGTTACACGGTGCCCACCGCGGGGTTCCAGCAAATTCAGACGCTTCTCAATTGCAGCCCCGGCACGACTGCTTGCGGCCCCATCGGAACGAGCAGTCCGATCTCCAATAACCCCACAACAATGAACTTTGAACCGCGCATTGGTCTTTCCTGGGATCCGACCAAAAAGGGGAAAACTGCCGTCCGTGCCGGCTTCGGCATCTTCGATGTGCTTCCCCTTCCTTACGAGTTCGGCCTCAATACCGCAGCAACCGCGCCGTTCCAAATCATCGGCGCCGACAAAACCGCAACTCTCGGCACTGGTACACCAGACGCCAATCTGAATTTCAACCGCCAGAGCATTCGTAACCGCATGATCGATCCGAATCCTCACCGCGCCGACGTCTTGAACTGGAACCTGAACATCCAGCACGAAATTGCCAATGGCTGGACGGCGCTAGTCGGTTACGTTGGCTCACGCTCGGTCCATCTCTCCGTGGCCTCCGACGACATCAACCTGGTTCAACCTGGTTTTGTTAGCGGTGTCGGCTTCGTATTCCCCTGCGACCCGAGCCAGATTGCAAATTACGGAAACCCGCATACGTGTGCGGACACGCAGACCGGGACCCGCATCGATTCCAATTGGGGCGGTGGCGCCGGTATTCGTCCGGTTATTTTTGATGGAGCCGCTTCCTACAGTGCCTTCCAAAGTCAAATCAAGAAGGCCTCGTCTCACGGTGTTCAGGGTCAGGCTTCTTACACCTTCGGAAAGTGCCGCGACACCAGTTCGGCGCCTGTTACTGGCGACACTTACCTCAACTCGATCGCCGTTCCTCTGCTCCTCCTCAAGAGCGCAAGGGTCGGCGCTTGCGATTTCGATATTCGTCAGACTTTTACGGGCACGGTCATCTGGGATGTTCCCGGGCCGAAAACCGGTTGGCAGGGATACGTGGCGGGTGGTTGGCAGATCGGCAGCATCATCACTGCTTCCACCGGTGCCCCGTTTACTGTTACCGTCGGCGACGGCAACGACCCGCTGGGCACTGGGTTCAATGGAGACTTCTCCATGAACTATGCAACCGTCATACCCGGTTGCAAAGCGATTCAGGGCGGGGTCAATTACCTGAATACCGCTTGCTTCACGCCTCCCACGGCCCCGGCCACGCTTCCCTTGGCTTCTGCCGCAAATCCGCTGGGCTGCGCTCCGCTTTCATACACGAACGCGCCCGTTGCCGCGCCTGCTGGGCAGCAATATTGCTCCAACGTGCTTGGCAATTCCGGCCGAAACAAATTTTACGGGCCTGGTCTTACAACGGTCGATTTCTCAATATTTAAAAATTTCCCCCTTACTCGGATTTCCGAAACCTTCAATGTCCAGTTCCGGGCGGAGTTCTTCAACGTGCTCAACCACACCAACTTCCTTTCGCCAGGATTCCTGAACACCTTCGGACAGAACAACTCCGTGTTCGACTTTGACGGAAGCCCGCTATCGACCGCCTTGAACCAGACGTCCACCCCTTCCCGCCAGATCCAACTCGGCCTCAAGCTGGTCTGGTGATCTCCACACTCCGCCCCGGGCGAGGTTGAATCGTGAATAATCGTCCTCGCCAACTGTTGAGCCCGTTTCACCCCACGGGCTCAACAGTTTTATCCAATCCGGAATTCCGTGTTTGTGTGAGTTTCTCCATCGGGCGTGAACTTAAGCCGTGAACGATAGTTTCCAACAGGGCCCTATGATCACTCCCCCAGATCGTAATTCCAAGATCTGGTCCGTCGTTCGTGTCTCCAGCGGAAATTTCCTGGAAATGTACGACTTCATGGTCTTCGGCTACTTTGCCTCTGCCATCGGCAAAGCCTTCTTCCCCAGCAACTCCGCTTTCGGCTCCCTCATGCTGTCCCTCATGACCTTCGGAGCCGGCTTTCTCATGCGCCCGCTCGGAGCCCTCGTTCTCGGTGCCTACACCGACCGCCGCGGCCGCCGCGCCGGACTTCTCCTCACTCTCTCTATGATGTCCGTCGGCATTTTTACTATCGCCTGCACGCCCGGCTACGCCACCATCGGTCTTCTCGCGCCTCTTCTTGTGGTTCTTGGCCGCCTGCTCCAGGGTTTTTCCGCCGGCATGGAACTCGGCGGCGTCTCCGTCTATCTTTCCGAAATCGCCACTCCCGGCCACAAAGGTTTCTACGTCAGCTGGCAATCCGGCAGCCAGCAGATCGCCGTCATGTTTGCCGCTTCCGTCGGCGTCGTCCTGAATTCCATTCTCCCTCCCGAAAAAATGGAGCAGTGGGGCTGGCGCGTCCCTCTCCTCCTCGGCTGCGTCATCGTTCCATTCCTTTTCCGCCTGCGAAAATCGCTGCAGGAGACCGACGAGTTCGTCGCGCGCAAGCACCACCCTGGCACTTCGGAAATTCTCCGCTCGCTTGCAAGCAATTGGCCCATCATTTTGATCGGCACGCTGATGGTCACCATGACCACCGTCTCCTTCTACATGATCACCGCCTACACGCCGACGTTCGGCAGTTCCGTCCTGCACCTTTCCAGCTTCGACAGTCTGATCGTCACGCTCTGCGTCGGCGCTTCCAATCTTTTCTGGCTCCCCATCATGGGTGCGCTCTCCGACCGCATCGGTCGCCGCCCGCTCTTGTTCGCCTGCACTTTGCTGATGCTCTTCACCGCCTATCCCGCCATGCTCTGGCTTGTCCGCGATCCTTCCTTCGCCCGCCTGCTCACCGTCGAACTCTGGTTCTCTTTCATGTACGGCAGCTACAACGGCGCCATGGTCGTCTACCTCACCGAAATCATGCCTATCGACGTGCGCACTTCCGGCTTCGCCCTCGCCTACAGCCTGGCCACCGCCACCTTCGGTGGTTTCACGCCCGCCCTCAGCACTTATCTGATTCACGTCTCCGGCAATCGAGCCATCCCCGGTTTGTGGCTCTCGTTTGCAGCTGCCTGCGGCCTTCTCGCGGCATTGTTTGCAAAGCCCCAGCGCGAAGTTCTCGCAGTGGTGACTCCCGCCCCTGTCGAATCCTGATCGCTTCGCGGCAGTAGGTATCCGCAGTTCCGGGCCCCTAAACGCTCTAACGCTTTTCTTGTTATAGCCGTGCAACAGTGCTATCTTCTTTTCTCCCGTCCCTGCCCCTGCTTACCAGGAGTTCCATGCACACCCCACAGGCGCAATCACCCCCTATTTTTATTTGCCAAATCGCTCCTTTCGCGCATCTCAATCCGGGTGGGAACGCCCCGGCCTCCAGGGAGACCTGAATCATGGCTACGCAGAGCAGAATCAAGCCCCAAGACCAGCTCCGCACCCTTGTTCTGGAAGCTCGTGCCAACAGCGATCGCCTGTTTGACATTGTTCGTGAAGATTCGCTCTACGAACGTCCTATCCCGGAACGCAATCGAATCATTTTTTATATCGGCCATCTTGAAGCCTTCGACTGGAACCTTTTTCGCACCCACCTGTTTTCTCTGGAATCGCGCACACCCGCGTTCGACAAACTTTTTGCGTTTGGAATCGATCCCGTCGATGGCGGCCTTCCCACGGACCAGCCCAGCGACTGGCCCTCGCTCCCCGAAGTCCGCAACTACGTGCAAACTCTTCGCAACCTGATCGACGACACTCTCGACGCAGGCAACTTTCCACTAACTGTCAAAGCCGACGGCTACTCTCCCGAAACTCTTCTCCGCGTCGCTTATGAGCATCGCCTGATGCACGTCGAAACTCTCGCCTACATGTTTCATCGCCTCCCCTACTCGATGAAGCATCCGCAATCCCAAGACCCCGCCTCCACCGCTCCCGTCGAAAATGCAATGGTCGAAATTCCCGCCGGCCAGGCCACTCTCGGCGCCGTTCGCAGCTCGTTCGGTTGGGACAACGAGTTCGATCTCAACACCGCCACCGTCCCGCGTTTCCGCATCGACAAATACATGGTCACCAACGCCGATTTCCTTCGCTTCCTCGAAGATGGTGGCTACCGCAATCCCCAATTTTGGGCCGCTGATGATTGGCAGTGGAAAGAGCGTCACTCCGTCTCCCACCCCGTCTTCTGGAATCAATCGGGCTCCACTTGGACTTTCCGCGGCATGTTTGAAGAACTTCCATTTCCCGCCAACGGGCCCGTCTACGTCAGTCACGCAGAAGCCAGCGCCTACGCGCGTTGGGCAAAAAAATCCTTGCCCACCGAAGCCCAATGGCATCGCGCCGCCTACGGCACTCCGCAAGGTACCGAGCAGGAATATCCTTGGGGCTCCGCCGCGCCTGAATCCCACGCCGGCAATTTCGATTTCCGCCGCTGGGATCCCGCTCCCGTCAACTCCTCTCCCGCGAACCAGAGTGCTTTCGGCGTTGCCGGGCAGCTCGGCAACGGCTGGGAGTGGACCTCCACTCCGTTCGCGCCGTTCTCCGGCTTCCAGCCATTTTCCTTCTATCCCACCTACTCCGCGAATTTCTTCGACGGCAAGCACTTCGTCATCAAGGGAGGTTCCGCGCGCAGCGCAGCCTGCTTCCTGCGCCGGTCTTTCCGCAACTGGTTCCAGCCTCACTACCAGTATGTCTATGCTGGATTCCGCTGCGTTTCCGAGTGAGCCACACAATGATCAAAACTTCCGCACAGACACAAATCGCCCATCCTTTGCACATTCGACAATTTGCGCTGGAAGTGTCGGAAGGCCTCACCAGGCCTGGCCAGAAGGAACTACCCTCAAAATATCTTTATGATTCCGTCGGCTCCGCGCTCTTCGAAGTCATCTGCGAACTTCCGGAATACGGCCTGACCCGCTCTGAAGAACACTTGCTCAAACTGCACGCCCGCGAAATTGTCGATCAGCTTCCTCGCCCCGTTGTCGTCGCCGAACTCGGCAGCGGCACCGGCCGCAAAACGCGCCTGCTCCTCGAAGCCCTCTCCCGCTGGCAGTCCACCTGGTATCACCCCATCGAAATTTCGCCGTCCGCGCTCGCCGTTCTTCGCCGCGAACTTCGCGACATCAACAGCATCAGCATCGTCGGCTTCGAGCGCGAATATCTTGACGGCCTTCGCGAAGTCGCCGCCCGCCGCTCCCCCGGTGAGCATCTCCTCGTACTCTTCCTCGGCAGCAACATTGGCAACTTCGACGGCGCTGCAGGTCCCGATTTTCTTCGCGGCGTCCGCCAGATTCTTTTGCCCGGCGACTCCCTTCTCCTCGGCACGGACATGCTCAAGCCCGTTCAAACGCTGCTCAGTGCATACGACGATCCCATCGGTGTCACCGCCGCCTTCAACTTCAATCTTCTCGCTCGCATCAATCGCGAACTCGGCGCCGATTTCAATCTCCAGCAGTTCGCGCACACGGCTCTCTTCAATGCGGCAACACACAGCGTCGAAATGCACCTCCGGTCCCGCTCGCGTCAAACCGTTGCGATCCCGGAAGCCTCCCTCTCTGTGCAATTCGAAAAGGACGAAACCATCTGGACGGAAAGCTCCCACAAATATTCCCAGGACGAACTTGTCAGCCTGGCCCACCATTCCGGTTTCAAACGCAAGGCGCAGTGGATCGATCAATCGTGGGGTTTTGTCGAAAATCTCTGGATCGCGGATTAATTATTCTCGAGTTCTTTTCGCAGTTCTATCTATAGGCCTTTCGCTTTTCTAAATTCGCTTACAACCGCCGCCGGCTCCCGGTGCAATCCGTCCACCGCATAATTCATCTGCCGGATATCCGCCGCCGACACTTTCCCCGCCAGTTCCGCCAGCGCTCCGCGCAACGCCGGAAATCGCTCCAGTGCCGCCTTCCTCACAATCGGCGCCGCGTCGTACGGCGGGAAATAATGCCGGTCATCCTCCAGCGCCACCAGTCCCAGCGCGCTGATCAGCCCGTCGGTAGAATTTCCCGCAACCACATCCACTTGATGGTCCGCCAGCGCGCGGTAGATCAACCCCAAATCCATCACCCGCGGCTTCTCTCCGAATTTCAAGTTGTACTGATTGCACAGCCCTGTAAATCCATCCGGCCGTTCCAGAAACTCATACCCAACCCCCGCACGCCACTTCGGCGCCAGTGCCGTAATATCCGAAAGCTTCTGCAAATTGTATTTTTGCGCATCCTCGCCGCGAATCACCATCGCAAACGTATTCTCAAATCCCAGCGGCTCCGTCACCTCAAACCCAAATCGCTCCGCATACCCTTTCTTCACTCGTTCATAAACGTTTTTCGAATCTCGGCTCGGCGTCTCATTCAACACTGCCGTCAGCGCCGTTCCCGTGTATTCCACGTACAAATCCAGCTCCCCCGCCAGCATCGCTTTTTGTATCAGCAGCGTTCCGCCCAGGTTCGTTTTCCGCTCCACGGGAATTCCCGTCCGCGCCTCAACGTGCTGCGCCAGCAGTTCCGCCAGCACAACCTGCTCAGTGAAAAATTTCGAGCCGACAACGATTTTCTTCTGCCTCTGGCCGCAACCGCTCAACGCAATCAGCGCGATTGCCAGCCACAAGCACAACGATCGGGGAAGGGAACTCTGCATAGGAAAAGCCATTCGCATAGTGGAGGAAAGGCGCATCACGTCACGCGCAACCGCCGCTCCAGTCTCCCCAGCAGAAAATCTGCCAGGATCGCCAGCAGCGCCGCCGGAATCGCCCCCGCCAGCAGCAGCGAATCGTTCACCAGCGCCACACCGCGAAAAATAAAAGTACCCAGCCCACCCGCCCCAATCGCCGCCGCAATCGTGGCTACCCCAATCGTAATAATCGTCGCCGTCCGCACGCCCGCCAAAATCACTGCCAAACCCAGCGGCAGCCGCACCCGAAACAGAATCTGCGCCTGCGTCATCCCCATCGCTTCGGCCGACTCCAGCACCGCCGGATCTATTTCCGTCAATCCCACATACGTATTCCGCAAAATCGGCAGCAGCGCATAAAGCGTCAAAGCCACAATCGCAGTTCGCTGTCCAATCCCCCCGATAAACGGAATCGGTATCAGAAACCCGAACAGTGCCAGGCTCGGTATCGTCTGAAAAATTCCCGCAATTCCCAGCGCCAGCGCCCGCAACTTCGCACGCCGCACAATCAGCATCCCCAGCGGCACCCCGATCAATATCGCCGCCGTCATCGCAATCAGCACCAACTCCACATGCTCCAGCGTAGCGCTGAAAATCTCAGCCCGGTGCTCCACCAGGAAACTCCACAACCCAGTCACGCCGCGCCCCCTCGCGCATCCAGCGAAGCCGCAAACGCCAGCACTTCCGGATGCCGCAGCCGCAAGAATTCTTCCGGCCCCGCGCTCGCCACCACCCGTCCCTTTTCCAGTAGCACAATGCGCGAAGCCAGCAGCAGCGCCTCTCGCAAATCGTGCGTCACAAACACAATCGTCTTTCCCAGCCGCCGCGCCAGCGCCTGAAACTCCCGCTGCAATTCCGCTCGCGTCACCGGATCCAGCGCTCCAAACGGTTCATCCATCAGCAGAATCGGCGGATCCGCCGCCAGCGCCCGCGCCACTCCCACTCTCTGCCGTTGCCCGCCCGAAAGTTCCCGTGGCCGCCGCCCGGCAAATTCCTCCGGCGCCAATCCTACAAGCTGCAGCATCTCTTTCACCCGCGCCGCAATCTTTTCCTTTGGCCAATTTTCCAAACCAGGCACCAGCCCCACATTTTCCGCCACCGTAAAATGCGGGAACAGTCCCGCCTCCTGAATCACATAACCGATTCCGCGCCGCAGTCGAATCGCGTCCCACTCCCGCGTCGCTCGCCCTTCCACCACCACATCGCCCTTCGACGGCCAGTGCATCCCATTGATCAATTTCAGCAGCGTCGTCTTCCCGCTCCCGCTCCGCCCCAGCAGCACCAGCGTCTCCCCGCGCGGCATCTCCAGCGACACGTCGTCAATAATCACCGCGTCCGGCGCGCCGTTCGCTCGCCACGAAACGCCACGAAACTCGATCAAATTCTGCCCGACGGTACTCATCAGTGCCTTCACGGAACTCATTGCCGTCCCAGGTGTCCGAACAGTCTAATCCACCCCTGCCTCTGCTCGCAGACAATTCACCACTTCGCAAGCCCAACCGGTTTCGTGGTACTTTGAAATTTACCGGCTAGCACTAGCGTCATTCATCATGAAACCATGAGCCCCCTCGAAACTCTCAGCCTCGTCCTCGGTGCCGGCTTCGCCTCCGGCCTCAATGTCTACGCCACCGTCGCCACCCTCGGCCTCCTCCAGCGCTTCGGCGTCATTCATCTCCCCGAGCAACTCCAGGTTCTCTCCCATCCGTTCGTCCTCGCCATCGCCGGCGTTCTCTACCTCATGGAATTTCTCGCCGACAAAGTCCCCTTCGTCGACTCTATCTGGCAAGCCATCCACACCTTTGTCCGCCCGCCGGCCGCGGCGCTCCTCGCCTTCAGCGCCACCGCCGCCGCTCCCGAGCCCTGGCGCTGGGCCGCCGCTCTCGTTGCCGGCGGCATCGCGCTCACCTCGCACGGCACAAAAGCCAGCGCCCGCGCCGCCGTAAATATTTCTCCGGAGCCGCTCAGCAACTGGGCCTTAAGTTTTGGGGAAGACGTCCTGGCCGTCTGGTTAACCTGGTTCGCCACCGCGCACCCCGCGATAGCGATCATCGTCGTCGTCGTTCTACTCGCGATTTCTCTCTACCTGCTCTACCACCTCTTCCACTTCCTCCGCCGGACCATCCGCAAACTCGCCGAAACCTGAAGTTGTAATTTTCAAACTGTGCGCACAGCGTGTCATCCTAAGGCTATCCGACGAGGATAGCCGAAGGACCTCAACGTAAGAACCCTACAATTTAGCTAGCGACAACCTCGCTTGCTAAACCTCTCCTCACTTCACGTACGTCCCCACCCAATCCAAAAACGTCTTATACCAAAGCTGCGCGTTCTGCGGCTTCAACACCCAATGCCCCTCATCCGGAAAAATCATGATCTTCGACGGCACGCCCTGCCGCTGCAACGCGCTGAAAAACTCCAGCGACTGCGTGTACGGCACGCGATAATCCTTCTCCCCGCAAACCACCAGCGTAGGTGTTTTATACTTCCCCAGATCCCCCGCATACGTCGAAGGCGACCACTTCTTGTAATTCTCCGCCGCTCCCCAAGGCGTCCCCTGCGAGTCGTGCTCTTCGAACCAAAGCTCTTCCGTCGCATACATCGAAGTCTTGTCGTACACCCCGGCGTGGCTCACGATCGCCTTGAACCGGTCCGTATGGGTCGCCAGCCAATCCGCCATGTATCCGCCATATGACCCGCCGGCCGCAGCCAGCTTCGTCTTATCAATAAAAGGGTACTTCGCAATCGCCGCGTCAATCCCCTTCATCACGTCGCCATAAGCCCGCCCGCCCCAATCATTCGTAATTTCATCCGTAAATTTCTGTCCATATCCCGTCGACCCGCGCCGGTTGATCATCAGCGTCACGTACCCAGCCGCCGAAAATACCTCCGCGTTCCACCGGTAGCCCCACGCGTCCGACCACATCGTCTGCGGCCCGCCATGTAGCAGCACCAGCATCGGGTATTTTTTCCCAGCGGCGAATTGCGGCGGCTTCACCAGCATCGCCTCCACCTTCGTGCCCTCCGCGCCTTCAAACCAGAACTTCTCCGGCGCATTCAACTCCAGCGTCGCCAGCATCGCGTCATTCTGGTGCGTCAACTGTTTCATCCCGCTGCCGTCGCCCGCCGCCACGAACAATTCGCCCGGCATGGTCAGGCTTGTCCGCTCCGTCAACAAAATCTTTCCGTCCGCGCTGAACGAGTACGCACTGTTATATCCATCCACCACTTTCTTCGGCGTCGCTCCCGCCCTCGCCTCCATCGCATACACCGGTTGCAGCGTCTCGTTCTCCGCCAGAAAATAAACCGTCTTGCTGTCCGGAGACCACGAAAGGTTCGTCGCGCTGCGGTCAAAACCATCGGAAATGCTTTCAGTCTTTCCGGTCTTCCGGTCGTACAGCATCACCCGCCAGCGATCCGCCTCATATCCCGCCGTCAATTGCGCGTGATAGGCGATGTGCTGTCCATCCGGCGAATACACCGGGTTCCCATCAAATCCAGGATTCGTCGTAATCTTTTTCGGTTCTCCACCCGCCGTCGGCACCAGGAACAACTCGCCGTTCGTGCTGATCGCTTCCATCTTGTCCGGCACCGCCGTATAGCAAATCTCTTTCCCGTCCGGCGAAAACGCAAAGTCATTCGCCTCGCCCCGCTGGTCCGGGGGAATGTCGTAATCCGCCCCCGGCGTCAGGTCCCGCGCCGGTGCGCTCCCGTCCACCGCGAGAACAAAAAGATGGCTGCGCTTTCCCTCGCTCCAATGGTCCCAGTGCCGGAACAGCAGGTGATCGTAAATATGGGCCTTCACCTTGCTCTTTTCTTTCTCTTCATCGCGCTTGCTGTTGCACGCGTCGTCCTTGCAGTCGAGATACACCTCAGAAGCAAACGCGATCGCCTTCCCGTCCGGCGCCCATTGAAACAAGTCCGCCCCTGTCGAAAGCGTCGTCAACTTCTTCGCCTCGCCTCCTTCCATCGACAGCAGATACACCTGCGAATTCCCATCGCGCGACGACAGGAACGCCAGCGTCTTCCCATCCGGCGACCACGCCGGCGAGCTGTCGTGCCCGCTCTGCGTCACCTGTATCGCGTCGCCGCCCGCCGTGCTCACCATCCACACGTTGCTCGCATTCCGGTTCGCTTCCATATCCGGCGTGGACCCGGCAAACGCCGCCCACTTCCCATCCGCCGAAATCTGCGGCGCCGAAACCCGGTGCAGCTTGATCATGTCGTCAAACGTAATCGCCCGCTTCGCCCCCTGCCCGCTCACGGCGGCGCTTAACGCCAACATCCCCGCCACCGCCCATCCCGCTCTCAACAATTTCATCTCTGTCTCCTTGGCCATCCGCACTCAAATTTGAATTCTCTCTTGCCTTGTAGGGCCCGCCTTCCGAGGTGGGCCGTTCTTGCCGCTCCGAAACGCCGTATGATGTCACTATTGCTCGAACCCAGCAATTGGCTATCTCATTGGGCCTTCCGCGTTGCCACTCCCACCGCCCAAATATATCCGTCCGGGTCCGCCAGCATCACATCCCGCCACCCGTGCGGAAAATCCCGCGTAGTCTGTATAATCGTCGCGCCCGCCTCTCTCGCCCGCTTCTCCAACGAATCGGGATCGATCCCCAAAACTCGCAGCTCAGCCCCAGTCCCGCGAGCCCCCGGCGTCTTCAATCGCTCGAACAGCGGATGCTGGTCATACGTATGATCCCCGTGCAGCATAAACTCAAAATCCAGCAACTTCAGCACGGCAAAATCTCCATCCGAATACCTTACCGCCGCCCCAAGCACCTGTTCATAAAACCCCAGCGAAGCCCGCAAATCCCGCACCAGCAGATTCACCGAGAACTTCCGCATTCCCCGCCCATAATCATCCGCGGGCATAAACGCCTCGCCCGTTCGCGTCATCGTCAACGTCTCACCTCCGCACCACGGCCCAGTTCATCAGCGCAATCACCGAAGTCGTTCCAATCACCGCAAACTCGCTTCGCCCCATCCGCGTCGCCAGCGCCACGGAAAACAATATCCCCAATCCAGCAAAAAGGTACGGAGCCGGCAGCAGGAATTTCGCTTTTCCATCGTTCCGCCTGCGCAAAATCGGAACCGCCAGCGCCATCGCGCCATAAATCGCAAGCCGCGAAGCCGCCGACAACAACGCATTCCACTGAAAATTTCCGATCAGCGCAAAAACAAAAACCAGCGCCGCGTAAACCAGGATAGAAACATACGGCGTCCGGTATTTCGAATGCACGATGCCGAAAAACCCCGGAAAATCCCCTTGCTCCGCCAGAGCATAGGTAATCCGCGGCGCGTGCAGCACATTCGCGCTCAAATACCCATAACCGGAAATCAGCGCAGCCATCGCAATCGCCGCCGCTCCGCCCGAGCCGATAAATCTCTGCGCCGCATCCGCCAACGGTCGCGCCGAAATGCCCGCGTCCGGTAGCGTCGCGATCGTCACATATTGCACAGCCGTGTAAATCAAACACACCACTCCCAGCGCCAGCAGCAGCGCCATCGGCGTATCCCGTTTCGGATTCGTCGATTCGCCGCCCACGAACAGCGCCCCTTCAAATCCGCCATAGGCATAAACCAGCAGTAGCATCGTCTCAAACCAGGTTTTCGCCGAAACCGCCGGCATCGCCAGCGGCACGCGCAATTCCGGCCGCGCCACCAGCGCCCACACTCCCGCAATCACAAACGCCAGCAGAAATCCCACTTTCACGATCGTGAAGAGGTTGCTGAGATTCTTCCCCATCTTCACGCCGAAATAATTGAACAGCGCCAGATGCCCAATCAATAGGAAGAGCACCAAAAATTTTCCCGCCCCACTCTCCAGCTGCGGAAAAAACCTCGCGCTGTACGTCCACACCAAGTTCGCTGCCGCAGCCGGTGCCGCAATCCGCGTCAGCCACGTCATCCACGCCACCAGCAATCCCGCAAATCGCCCCAGCGCATCCCGGGCATACAAATAAAGCCCGCCAGTCTCCTCGTACCGCGAGGAGACTTCCGCAATGCATCCCGCAATCACCAGAATCCCCAGGCCCGCCGCCACGCAACTCAACGGGCTCCATCCGCCCAAATTCCGCGCCAGGTCCGCGGGCAGCTTAAAAATGCTCACGCCCACAATCGAATTCACCATCAAGGCCGTCAAACTCCAGCGGCCGATCGTGCGCACCAATCCGTGCGGTTGTTCTGTCACGCGAAATTCCTGTAGCTCACCCCTTCAGGGGTGAGGGTTTCCCCAAAATGGGCAAGGTTGCGACCTTAGTCTGAAAACCCTCAGGCCTCAAAGGCCTGAGCTACACCTGAACTATTTCCCGGGCGCCGCCACCGGCGCGGCCTTCATCTTCACAATCTCGGTCAGCACATCGGTCTTCCCCGAAATCAATTCCAGATGCGGGTACTTCTCGCCTCCGTGATAGTCAATCCTATACGTCCGGAAATAATCGCCATTCTCCGCCAGCAACTCGATCGGCTCTTTACCGTCCTTCGCCCGCCGGATCGCGTCCCGCAAAATATCCGGCGACCACTTCCGTCCGTCCACCGCCACAAGTTGCATCCCCGGCGCCAACCCCGCCCGCTCCGCCAACGACCCCGGAATCACGTCCAGAATCTGCCCACCATCCGGGCCGCCCGGCGCATGAATCTGCAATCCCAGTGAAAATTGCACGTCCACGACAAAATCCGCCGCCTCTTCCGACCGCTGGTGTTCATTCATCGTTTCGTTGAACACCAGTTTCCACCCGCTGTTCTCAAGTCCCTTCAGCGGCGCGCCCGGCCCATGCGACTTCAATCGCTCCTCAAAGAAACTCCGCCAGTCGTAACCCGCAACTTCATTCATTCCCGCAACCACGTCCTCAAATGTATACGTCAGCAGCTTCGGCCCCGAATTCTCTCCACCATGAAACTTCCGGCAAAAATCATCCAGCGATCTCTTCCCCTTGCTCTCCCGCCGGGTAATCGTGTCCGCCTCCAGCCAGATCAGCGTGCTCTCGTCGTAATAGTCCACCCCGCGCCGCCACGAAGCCCCCGCCGGCGGCGCGCTGTACAGCAGCTGCGCCGCAATCGCCGTATCCTGCAAATCGCGCCAAGTCCGCCCCGGCCGGTCGTTCAGATACGCCGCCGTCGCTGCCAGTTGCTCCCGGAATCTTTCCGGAGTCCAGAATCCCGCCCGCGCCGAAAGAATCTGCCCGTAATACTGCGTCAATCCCTCATACACCCAAAGCAAATCGCCCTTCATCGGTGCCTGGTAATCCGGCGTGGCCAGCCCCGCCGGCCGCCGGTATTTTCCATTCCACGAATGCGTATATTCGTGCGCCAGCAAATCCATCTGCGTCTCGCGCACATCAGGGTCCAAAAACAGTGCCTCCGGTGTCCGGTTGTCGCTTGACTCGTGGTGCTCCACGCCATCCGGCGGCATCCGGTCCGAAAGCGCCAGCAAAAAATCGTACCTCCGGTAATGCCGCGCCCCGAAAAGCGCCCAATCCTCCGCAATCAATTGCCGCAGATGCTGCACCTCCGCCGCGTTTGCTTCCAGCGCCGCTGCTCCGTCCGCCGCAATATGCAGCGTGTGCTGCGGCTTCTGTCCCGGCGACAAATCAATGTCCCTGAAAAACGCTCCCGCAATCACCGGCGAATCCATCACCGTCGTCAACGAAGCCGGCGCAAACTCAATTTCCCCGCCCGCCTCCTTCGCTACGGGCAGCGCCGTTCCATATTTCCATCCCGCCGGCAGCCGCAAACTCGCCACATAAGTAATGTCGTCCGACTTCGCCCCCTGCGGATACAGCATCACCACATACCAATTCAAAACCGAAAGCTGCCCCGTCGACGCAGGATGCTCGCGAGTACCCGTAGCCTCCGCCGGCGTCAAATAATCCAGCTTGATCTCCAGCCGGTTCGCTCCGCCGGGCACATCCACGTGAAACGCAAACATGTCCACGTCATCGCGCTTCCACGCAACTTCCTTCCCGCCAGCCGAAATTTTCAGCCCAGTCAAATCAAATATCGGCCCAACGGGCGAGTGATCCCCCGGAATCCACTTCGGATAAACCAAAGTCACCGGCCCTGGCTTCACCGGCAGCGAAATCTTCGCGTGAAAAACATATTTCGCAGCATCTCGCAGATCCACATCAATCCTCGCTGGATCGTCCGCCGTCTGCGCCATGGCGCCACTCAAACCGAAAACACTCACCATCCCCACAACCAGTGCAATCCGCGCGAATAATTTCATTAGCAAGCTCATCCTCCCAACCCGCGAATGAGTATCCCACCCCCTCGCCGCTCCCGTCCAACCACGCACTCTCCGTTCCGCGCCGCCGGTAGCATAGGCTTTAGCCTGTGACTCCGCCCCGAAGCTCGTTCCACCACACAATCCTCCCATCACTCGTTCTGCTACAATTTTCCAATGACCGCCGCCATCGACTCCTCCTCGCTTTTCTCCCGTAATCTTCGCAAAGACTATCCCATCGCCGTCCGCGGCGAAGGCTGCTGGATCATCGCCTCCGACGGCCGCCGCTACCTCGACGCCTCCGGCCAGGCCGCCGTCGTCAGCATCGGCCACGGTGTCCCCGAAATCGGCCGCGCCATGGCCGAGCAGTCGGGTCGCATCGCCTTCGCCCACACCACGCAATTCCATTCCGAATCCGCCGAAAAACTTGCCGCTCGCGTTCTCGCCATCGCCCCGCGCAATTTTCAAAATGGTGGCCGTGTCTACTTCACCTCCGGCGGCTCCGAAGCCACCGAAACCGCCCTCAAGCTCGTGCGCCAATATTTTCTCGAAACCAAACAACCTTCCCGCTACCGCGTCGTCTCTCGCAAGCAGAGCTACCACGGCAGCACCCTCGGCGCCATGTCCGTCAGCGGCAACGTAGGCCGCCGCGCTCCCTACGCGCCCATGATCCCCGAATGGGGCCACGTCGCTCCGTGCTTCTGCTATCACTGTCCGTTCAGCAAAACGTATCCAGAATGCAATCTGGCATGCGCCGATGACCTCGAAACTTTTCTGCAATCCAACGACGCCTCCACCGTCGCCGCCTTCATCTTCGAACCCGTAGTCGGCGCCACTCTCGGAGCTGCTTCCGCCGTCGACGGCTACACCGCCCGCATCGCCGAAATCTGCCGCCGCCACGACATTCTCCTGATCGCCGACGAAGTCATGTCCGGCATGGGCCGCACCGGAAAACCCTTCGCCAGCCAGCACTGGGGCCTCGAGCCCGACATCATCCTCACCGGGAAGGGAATCGCCAGCGGCTACGCTTCCCTCGGCGCGGTCCTCGTCGCCCCCCGCGTAGTCGACGCTTTCGAAAAAGGCACCGCCGCCTTCATGCACGGCTTCACTTACCAATCGCATCCTGTCTCCACCGCAGCCGGCAACGCCGTCTTTGATTTCCTCGAATCCCACAAACTCTTCGATCGCGTCACCCCCGCCGGCCAAACTCTTCGCAAATCTCTCTCCGCGCTAGAATCCCATCCCCACGTAGGCCAGGTCCGCGGCCTCGGCCTGCTCCAGGCCGTCGAATTCGTGAAAGATAAATCCACGCACGAACCTTTTCCCAAGGAATCCGCCATCGCCGAGAAAATTCGTCAGGCCGCTCTCGAGAGAAACGTCCTAACCTATCCTTCCCAAGGCACAGTCGACGGCACCCGCGGCGACCACGTCCTCCTCGCCCCGCCCTTCATCATCACTCCTCACGAGTGCCAACTCATCGCCGATGCTTTACAATACGCCCTGGGCAAAGTCTTTCCCGCTTGATCGCGTTCGGAATCGAGTTTCATTATTAAATTGTTTTTTCTACGGAGATCATCCATGCGGCGTGTTGTGCCTTCTCTTCTTCTGCTCTGTTCCTTGTTTACCGCACTGATTCCCACGCAAGCCCAGGAAAAATCCGCCCCTAAACCGCGCGCCCGCGATCTTGGCGTCCCCTTCGACGGCACGCCCGGCCCCTTTAACGCCATCACCGACGTCCCCGGCGTCCTCGTCGGCCACACCACGCTCATCTCCGGCGAAGGTAAACTCGTCATCGGCAAAGGCCCCATCCGCACCGGTGTCACCGCCATTCTCCCACGCGGCAAAGAATCGATGATGGATCCCGTCTTCGCCGGCTGGTTCTCGCAGAACGGCAACGGAGAAATGACCGGCACCACCTGGGTCGAAGAATCCGGCTTCCTCGAAGGCCCCGTCATGATCACCAACACTCACAGCGTCGGCGTAGTTCGCGACGCCGTCATCCAGTGGCGCGTCTCCCACGGCCAGCCCGACGCCAGCGGCTACTGGTGGTCGCTTCCCGTCGTCGCCGAAACCTGGGACGGCTGGCTCAACGACATCAACGGCTTTCACGTCAAACCCGAACACGTTTTCCACGCTATGGATTCCGCGCACTCCGGTAGCGTCGAGGAGGGCAACGTCGGCGGCGGCACCGGCATGATCTGCAGCGGCTACAAAGGCGGCATCGGAACATCTTCCCGCAAGCTCTCCGAAAAAGACGGCGGCTACACCGTCGGCGTCCTCGTCCAATGCAACTTCGGCTCGCGCCAGAATCTCCGCATCGCCGGAATTCCCGTTGGCCGCGAAATCTCTTCCGAAGATCCCTACGCCTACCAGCCCTCTGAAATCTCCGAGCGCGGTTCCATCATCATCGTCGTCGCCACTGACGCCCCGCTCATCTCCACGCAACTCAAGCGCCTCGCCCACCGCGCCACTCTCGGCCTCGGCCGCGTCGGCAGCATCTCCGGCGACGGCTCGGGCGACATCTTCATCGCCTTCTCCACCGCCAACCCCGGCGCAGCCGTCTCCAAAAATGTAGCCGAACTCAAAATGCTCCCCAACGCCAACCTCGACCCAGTCTTCGCCGCAGTAGTTCAAGCCACCGAAGAAGCTATCACCAACGCCATGATCGCCGCCGACTCCATGACCGGAATCGACAACCACCACGTCACCGCCCTCGACCACGAAAAACTCCGCGCCACCCTGAAAAAATACAACCGCCTCCAGTAGTCCGTGTAGCGGCGTCGCCCAGGCCACTTTTGAGTGCGGGAGCGAAGCTCCCGCTTTTGCGCACTACACTCCGCTACAATACAAATGTGCCTACATCCGTCCGTCCCCTGTTCCTACTCTATTTTCTTTCTCTTTCTCTCTCCGCCTGCCACAAACCCCTCCCCGCCACCATAGCCATCACCCACGCCACCATAATCGACGCTACCGGCGCCGCACCAAAACCAAACTCCACAATCCTGATTGATCACGAAAAGATTTCCGCGATCGGTCCCGATTCCTCCCTCGAAATCCCTCCCGGAGCCCGCACGATCGACGCCACCGGCAAATTCCTAATCCCCGGCCTGGCCGACATGCACATCCATCTAATGGGTGCAGGCGAACCCACAGGCAGCCGCGAATTCATCCTCCCGCTCCTCATCGCCAACGGCATCACCACCATCCGCGACATGGGCGGCGACGTAACTCAACTCAAAAAACTAAAAAGCGAAATTGATTCCGGCACTCAACCCGGCCCGCAAATCTTCTTCACCGGCCCCTACCTCGACGGCAACCCGCCTTACTTCCAACCATCCATCGTCGTCGTAACCCCAGCCGAAGCCGATGCCGCCGTACGCAAACTGAAATCCGAAGGCGTTGACTTCATTAAAGTGCAATCCCGCCTCAAGCCCGAAGCCTACTTCGCCATCGCCGAAGCCGCCCACAAGGAAAACATCCGCTTCGTCGGCCACGTTCCCGATTCCATCTCTGCCGCGCAAGCCTCTGACGCCGGCCAGTCCAGCATCGAGCACCTCACCGGAATTCTTCTCGCCTGCTCCTCCAAAGAAGCCGAGCTGCGTCAGCAGCAGCTCGACCCGCCTCGCCACAAAGAATCCCCGCGCCAGACCAGCCTCCGCCAACGAGCCTGGCAGCAAGCCGTCCTCAATACCTACTCCCCCGAAAAAGCGCAAAAGCTCTACGCCAAATTCCTCGCCAATCACACCTGGCAAGTCCCCACGCTCCCCTTGCTGATAGAACTCGCCTTCCTCACCCCTGACACCGACCGCTCCAACGACCCCAACCTGAAATACATCCCGCAAAATCTCCAAAAAATCTGGAAGCAAGGCCGCGCCGAAAGCCTCGCCAACAAAACGCCCGGTGATTTTCTATTGCGCGCAAAACTCGTCGAAGCCTCGCTCAAAGCCGTCGGCGACATGCACGCCGCAGGCATCCCCATCATGGCCGGCACCGATTCCACAGCACCAAATCTAGTTCCCGGCTTCGCCCTGCACGACAGCATCGCCGACCTGGTTCATGCAGGCCTGACGCCTATGCAAGCCCTCCAAGCCGCAACCTCCAGACCCGCCGAATTCCTCAACCGCTCCGCCGAACAAGGCACCATCGCCCCCGGCCAGCACGCCGACCTGGTCTTACTCGACGCAGATCCGCTCAAGGACATCCGCAACACGAAAAATATCCAAGCCGTATTCTTAAAAGGGAAGTACCTAGACCGAGCCACGCTAGACGCACTGCTCAACAAAGCCGCCCAATTCGCCGCCACCCCGTAGCGGCGACCCTCAGGTCGCCAATTCCGTTATTGAGTGCGGGAGCGAAGCTCCCGCTTTTACGGACTCAACTTGGCCACAAACTCACAATTCCGGCATCTGCAACCGCACCCGGGAACGCCGTTCTCCCGAATGGCGTCTCCTTGGCCGGCCACAAAAAGTAGAACCCGCCTTCTGAGGCGGGCCGCTCTTCTTTCTTGTGGCACAGGCATTCCTGCCTGTGCTCTTGGGTTTTCCCAGGGAAGCCGGGGCATCAGCCCCGGCGAAGAAATTAAACTACAACCGCGGCCATCTTCCGCGCCGGATTAAAAAACGGCAGCGCCACCACCTTCGCCGAGACCGTTTTCCGCGCAGCCTCCACCGTCAACTCCAAACTCAAATTCGTCCCAATCGCCGCGCTCTCCCGTCCCACCGTAGCCAGTGCAATCATCCTCTTCAACGTGGGCGACCACGTCGTCGACGTCGCCTTCCCCACCTGCCGCCCTTCGCGATACACCGGCACCGCCACGCGCGAAGCCGTCGACGGCACCTGCGGCGCCATCCCAATCTTTTCGTACAGCGCTTCCACCTCGTTCCAGTTCACTTCCAGCCCCACCAGCCGCCGCGCCGGGCCGCCCTTCTTCGCCTCCATCGCCAGCGCCTCGCGTCCCACAAAACTTTCCTTCTTCAAATCCACCAGCTTCCCCAGCCCAATCTCGCCCGGCGTATACCGCTGCTCTTCGATCAGCGATTTCTTGCTCGAAACATAATCCACCTCAATCAAAATCAATCCCGCCTCAATCCGCGCGATGTCCAGCGCCACCATCCCCGCCGGATGAATATCGAACGCCCGCCCTTTTTCCATCAGCGCATCGAAAACCTTGACCGCATCCTTCCACGGCGCCCAGATCTCGTACCCCAGGTCCCCCGTGTAACCCGTCCGCGAAATATCGACCGGTACTCCCGCAATCTTCCCATGCGTCACCCGGAAATATTTCAGTCCCGCAATATTCGCCTCAGCCGCCGCGTGCAACAACTTCCCCGAGGTCGGCCCCTGCAAAGCCAGCGCCGCCAATTTCTCCGAAATATCCTCGATCTGCACGTCCAGCCCCAGCGAGTTCTGGCTGAACCACCGCAGGCTCGGATCTGCCGCCGTCCACCGGTACTCGTTCTCCCCCAGCCGCGTGATCGTCCCGTCGTCCACAACCTTTCCGTCGGGATCGCACCAGCAGCAGTAAATCACCTGATCCACGGCCACCTTGTTGATATCCCGCGTAATCACTCGGTTCACGAACTTCGTCGCATCCGCCCCCGTAATCCGGTACTTAAACAACGGCGAAATATCAATCAGCGCCGCCGAATTCCGGATCGCGTTGTACTCGTGCTCGTGCGTCATTTCATAGACGCCCACCGTGTAATAACCCGACCACTCGCGATAGTTCAGGCTCTCGCAAAGCGCCAGGGTTCTCTCGTGAAATGCGGTTCCAACCGGCACATAGCCTCCGTGAATCGAATCAAACTCTGCTCTCAGCTCATCAAAGGAACTTCGGATTATAGTTTCGATTTCCTCATGGCCGCAAGCCAGACCCCGCCTGGGCCACCTGTCCGCAAGGCCAGTAATTAACAGTGTGAAGCAGCTTTTGTCCGGCGTTCGTCTCGCTCTGTTTTTGCTAGCCTGATTGTAACCTTGAGAGTCTGAGCACTGGCGCTCGCCGTCGGAGGGCGGGCGCTCTCACAAATTCAATTAAACCAGGCAGGGCTTATGGAGATTCACGTGAAAACCAGATTCCTCTATCGCGGTTTGGCAAGCCTGATCCTCATCGGAGCAGCGGCCAGTCAGTCTGCTCCTCAATCTACCGCGCTCTATAAACCCGATTCTTCTACCGTCTCTCCAGCTTCCTCAAACTACGTTGCTCGTACCACAAAGGCTGTGAACTATCGCCGCGCCAGTGGTTCCACGAGGGTCGATCTCCAGGGCACCGAACTCCTGCAAGGCGCCAGCGCCGAAGTAAAGGTCGAAAGCAAAAAGAACCGCATGGAGATCGAAGCGAAATTTGAAGGCCTAAACGACGCGACGAAATTCGGCCTTGAATATCTCACTTACGTTTTCTGGGCCGTCTCCGCCCAAGGCCGAGCCGAAAATCTCGGTGAAGTCGTCGCCAAAAACGGCGTCGCTCAAGTCAAGGCTGTCACCGACATGCAGACCTTCGGCTTGATCGTTACCGCCGAGCCTTATTTCGCCGTCACCCAGCCGGGCAACATGGTGGTCCTTGAAAACACAATTCCCATGACCGCCAGCGGCAAAATCGAAAACATTGACGCCACCTACGAACTCCTCGGCCGCGGCGTCTATTCTTCTTCCAACACAAAAATCGAAAACGCCATCTTCGGCATCGACCCCAAGACCCCCCGTGAACTCTTCGAAGCGCGCAACGCCGTCCGCATCGCTCGCAACGCCAGCGGCGGCAAATTTGCCCTTCCCACACTGGCCAAGGCCGAACAGCAACTGGCCGCCGCGGAAGAGGCCTATCACGCCAAGCGCGACAAAAAGACCGTGGAATCCACCGCGCGCGACGTCGTCGAAACCGCCGAAGAAGTCCGCGTGATGGCCGTGAAGCAAAAGGCAGAAGAAGAAGCGCAAGCTCGCCTGGCCGCCGAGAAAAAAGCCGCCGAAGATCGTGAAGCAAAAGCCCGCGCCGATGCCGAATCAGAATCCCGTCGCCGCCAGGAAGCCGATCAGGCTCGCATCCAGGCCGAACAAGCCAAGGCCGAAGCCGAGCGCATGAAACTCGAAGCCCAGCAGGCCGCCCAGGAAGCCGCAAAACAAAAAGCGGAAGCCGAACAGGCCGCCCTCGAAGCCTCTAAGCAAAAAGCCTTGGCCGAGCAGGCTCGTCAGACTGCGCTCGACCAGCAACACGCCGCCGAAGCCCAAACCCAAAAAGCTCTGCAGGCCGCCGCGCAAGCCGAAAACGAAAAAGCCCAGCTTCGCGCCCAACTCCTCGAGCAACTGAATTCCATTCTCCAGACTCGCGACTCCGCCCGCGGCCTCATCATTAATATGTCCGACGTCCTCTTCGACACCGGAAGCACCACCCTCAAACCCGGCGCCCGCGAAAAGCTAGCCAAAATTTCTGGCATCCTCCTCGCTCACAGAGGCCTCACACTCCAGATCGAAGGCCACACCGACAGCGTCGGCACCGACGACTTCAATCAGCAGCTCTCCGAACGCCGCTCTGACTCCGTCCGCGATTTCCTCGCCGAACAAGGCGTGGCTGGCAGCACTATGTCCGCCCGCGGCTTCGGCAAAACCCAACCCGTAGCCTCCAACGACACCGCCGAAGGCCGCCAGCGCAACCGCCGCGTAGAACTCGTAGTAAACGGCGACGCCATCGGCAAAACCTCCCCAGTAGCCGCCAGTTCCACCAGTCCAAATTGATCGACGCGTAGCGGCCACCTTCAGGTGGCCCCGCCCTCTCGCCTTTGTAGCGGCCGCCTTCCGAGGCGGGCGTCGTTTGCGCACCGAATGCTTTTGCGAAGCGGGCCCATTCTAACCTGCGCCCCGAGCCAGGCTTGACATTGACTTGCCTCCACACCTACGCTTGCCTCTATGAGAGTCGAATTAAGCCCAGACCAGGAAGCTTTCATTCGCCAGGCCATTAAAGATGGCAGAGTTGGCAGCACCGAGGAGGCCATCCAAGAAGCGCTGCAACTCTGGGAAAAACATGAACGCCGCCGTGGCGAAATTCTCGCCGCCGTGAATGAAGCTGAGGTGTCGCTTGCCCGTGGCGAGGGAATTGCGATGAACGAGGATTCGATGCGGAATCTCGCCGAGGATGTAAAACGTCGAGGGCGCGTTCGACTTGAGTCCGACCGATAAGCAGGACCCATGGCGCTATTGCTCGCTCCTCAAGTTGCGGCGGAACTTGGCGAAATCTGGCATTACATAGCCCGCGAGAGCGGCAATCCTCAAATAGCTGATCGGCTTATTGACTCCATCACCGCACGTTTCTTTCTGTTGTCGACCCACCCATTTCTCGGCCGACCTCGCGATAAGGAACTGCGCCCAGGTCTAAGAAGTTTTACAATTGGAAACTATTTAGTGATTTACAGGGTCGCAGGAGAGGACGTCATTATCCTGCACGTTGCTCACGGAAGCCGCGACCTGGAATCTCTCTTCGAATCCTAAGCCTCACATCTCCTTGTGAACCCGACCCACTCTCAGTAGAATGTTTCGTTCCACGTTTCATCGAATTCCTCTTCTTCATACTGGAGTCCTAGCGCATGCCGCAGTTCTACGATGTCGTTGTCATCGGAGGCGGTCACAATGGCCTGGTCAACGCCGCCTACCTGGCCAAAGCCGGCAAAAAAGTGGTCGTCCTGGAACGCCGCGGCGTGCTCGGCGGCGCCGCCGTCACTGAAGAAATCGTCCCCGGCTTCCTCTTCTCCGAATGCTCCTACGTCGTCTCTCTCCTCCGCCCCGAAATCATTCGCGAACTCGATCTCCCCCGCCACGGTCTCGAAATCCTTCCGCTCGACGGCACATTCTCCCCCATGCTCAACGGCGACCACCTTTGGCGCGTCAACGATCACGCCAAAACCCAGCGCGCAATTCGCCGCCACTCCCGCCTCGACGCTGAAGCCTACGACGAATTTTCCAAAATGATGACGCCGATGTGCCGCTTCGTGAAGCCCATGCTCTCGATGATCCCTCCGGATCCCACCACCCTGAATCCTAAGGATCTCAAGCAGCTCCACTTCATGCTGCAGCGCTTCCGCGAACTCAGCTCCGACGAGCGCTACACTTTGATCCAGCTCATGACCATGAGCGCCGCCGACTTCCTCGACCAGTGGTTTGAGACCGACGTCCTCAAAGCCACCATGTCCGCCTCCGGCATCATCGGCACATTTCTCGGCATTCGTTCTCCTGGCACCGCCTACGTTCTCCTCCATCACTACATGGGGGAAATCGACGGCGCCTTCCGCTCCTGGGGTTTCAGCCGCGGGGGCACTGGCCAAATCTCCAACTCCATTGCTGCCGCTGCCCGCGAGCTCGGCGTTGAAATTCGCACCAACGCTCCCGTTGGCAAAATTCTCAACAAAAATGGCCGCGCCACCGGAGTCGTCCTGCAATCCGGAGAAGAAATCCGCTGCAACGTCGTCTCCTCCAGCGTCGATCCCCATCACACGTTTCTCTCCTTCATGGACGCCAAGGATCTCCCCTCCGATTTCGTCGCCAGCATCAAGCGCTACAAATTCCGCGGCTCCTCCGGCAAAGTCAACATGGCACTCAGCGCGCTTCCCAATTTCAAAGCGCTCCCCGGCACCGGCCCTCACCTCCGCGGCGCAATTTCCATTTCCCCCGGCATGGAGTACATGGAGCGAGCCTACGACGACGCCAAATACGGCCGCTACTCCCAGCGCCCCTACGTCGACATGGTCATTCCCAGCCTCACTGATCCCAGCGTCGCGCCGCCGGGCAAGCATGTCCTCTCCTGCTTCGTCCAATACGCGCCCTATAAACTCGCCCAAGGCACCTGGGACGATCACCGCGAAGCCTTCGGCAACAACGTCATCAACACCATCGCCGAGCACGCTCCCAACATCAAAGACATCATTATCGAAAAACAGGTCCTCACGCCGCTCGATCTCGAACGTGAATTCGGCCTAACGCAGGGCAACATTTTTCAGGGCGAACTTTCCCTCGAACAACTCTTCTTCCTCCGCCCCGTTCCCGGTTGGGCTTACTACCGCACGCCCATCGACAATCTCTACATGTGCGGCTCCGCCACGCATCCCGGCGGCGGCATCATGGGCGCCAACGGCCGCATCGCCAGCCAGGTCATCCTGAAAAACTGGAAGAAAGCGGCCAACTGACCATGCCCCTCGGACAAAAAGTAGTTCTCATCGGCGGCGGTCACAATGCGCTCATCACTGCTTTCTACCTCGCGAAAGGCGGCTTCAAGCCCACCGTTCTCGAACGCCGCGAGCATCTCGGCGGCGGCGCCATCACCGAGGAATTTCATCCCGGCTTCCGGGCCTCCACGCTTTCGCACACGCTCGGCCCTCTCCGCGCGGACGTCGCTCGCGACTTGCAGCTCGAACGATTCGATCTCCACATCATTCAGCCGGAGCCGCGCCTCTTCGCTCCCTCGCACGACGGCCGAGGCCTCCTCTTCTACAACGACCACGCCAAAACCGCTGCCGCGCTTTCGCATCTCCCCGTAAAAGAAGGCGCGCGCTACACCGAATTCGCCGCCGCTCTCGAGGAAATGTCCGAAGTCTTCGGCCAGATCGCCTCCATCACTCCGCCGGCCATCGATCATCCTTCGCCGGAAGACTTCTGGAACCTGTTCACCACCGGCCGCGCCGTTCGCGGCCTCGGCAAAACCGGCATATTCGATCTCCTGCGTTGGGGTCCGATGGCCGTTGCCGATTTCGTGGCGGAGTTCTTCGACACGGAGTCGCTGCGCGCCGCCATCGCCGCTCGCGGCATCTTCGGCGCCAATCTCGGTCCGTGGTCCGCGGGTTCCACGGCGCTTCTGCTGCTCCGCGCCGCGGCCGATCCGCATCCTGTTGGCTCCGCGGCTTTCCCGCGTGGCGGGCTTGGCGAGTTCTCGCGGGCGCTCGGCGAAGCCGCTAAAGCCGCCGGCGCTGAGATTCGTACCAATGCGGAAGTGCAGCAGATCCGCACGAAAGGTGGTGCCGTTTCCGGCGTCGTTCTTGCCGACGGCGAGGAAATCGCCTGCGAAGCCGTCGTTTCCGGCGTCGATCCGAAGCGCACCTTCTTCCAGCTTCTCGATCCCGCGAATCTCGATCCGGTCTTTGCCATGCGCATGAAGAACTTCCGCGTTTCCGGCAGCGTCGCCAAAGTGCATCTCGCGCTCGGCGAATTGCCGCACTTCACGTCGCTTTCGGACACAGTTTCGCCGGACAGCTTCCGCGAAGCGCTTTCCGGCCGCATTCACATCGGCCACGAAATCGACTACCTGGAGAAAGCCTTCGACGCCTCGAAGTACGGAGAGATTTCCGCCGCGCCGGTTCTCGACGTAACGATTCCCACGATTCTCGATCCGTCGCTCGCGCCGGAAGGCAAGCACGTGCTTTCTGCGTACTTCCAGTTCGCGCCGTACAAGTTGAAGAAGGGAACCTGGAACGAACGTCGCGGCGAACTCGCGAACAGCGTCATCAAGACGCTTTCCGCGTACGCGCCCAATCTTCCGCGTCTTGTCGAATCGGCGCACGTCATCACGCCGCTCGATCTCGAATCAACCTACGGTTTCACAGGCGGCCACATTTTCCACGGCGAATTGGCGCTCGACCAGATCTTCACGATGCGCCCGATTCTCGACTGGGCGCGCTATCAAACGCCGGTGAAAGGCCTGTTCCTCTGCAGCAACGGAACGCATCCGGGAAACGGTTTAACCGGAGCATCCGGCGCAAACGCCGCCAAGGAAATCATCCACGAACTGCGGTGAGAGTTCCGCATGAAATATCAACTGGTATTGCAGTGGCCTTGCTCTTCCAACGCCGATTACGATCGCCTGATCTCGCTCGAAGAAACAATTCGAGATGGCTTGGGTGAGGTTGGCATCGTGGATGGCCACGATTACGGTTCTGGAGAAATGAACATTTTCATCCACACGGACGAGCCCGCAATGGCTTTCGAGAAGGCAAGAATGCTGCTTGATCTCGGAAAGGATTTCGGCCACTTGAAGGCCGGTTACAGAGATTTTGAGCAGGACGAATACATAGCAATTTTTCCTCAAGGAACTAAAGATTTCTCCGTTGCCTAGACTTCGATCCGCTTTATTCCAGAAGAGAGTGGGCTTTTTACCATGACGATCAATAGGGAGAAGCTGAAGAATCTGCAACAGCGCGAAGCCAAACGTTTCGTCGCCGAACATCCACGCTCCGCCGAACTCTACAAACGCGCGCAGGGGTCCCTCCTCGGCGGCGTTCCCATGAACTGGATGAAAAAGTGGGCCGGCGAATTTCCCATCTTCGTCACAACCGCAAAGGGCGCGCACTTCACCTGCGCCGACGGCAAAGACTACGTCGATCTGTGCCTCGGCGACACCGGCGCAATGACCGGCCACTCGCCCGAAGTCGTCGCCGAAGCGGTGGCGAAGCGCGTGAAAGAGGGCATCACGCTGATGCTCCCCACCGAAGACGCCATCTTCGTCGGCGAAGATCTCAAGAAGCGCTTCGGCCTCCCGTACTGGCAGTTCACGCTGACGGCCACCGACGCCAACCGCTTTTCCATCCGCATCGCCCGCGAAATCACCCAGCGCTCAAAAATTCTCGTCTACCACTACTGCTATCACGGCACGGTGGACGAATCCTTCGCCACGCTCGAAAACGGTGCCGTCGGCCCGCGCCGCGGCAATATCGGCCCGCCCGTCAATCCCGCCGAAACCACGCGCGTCGTCGAGTTCAACGACCTCAACGCGCTCGAAGACGCCCTCAAGCACAACGACGTCGCCTGCATCCTCGCCGAGCCGGCCATGACCAACGTCGGCATCATCCTTCCCGACGACGGCTACTGGCGGCAGGCGCAGCAACTCGCCAAACGCTATGGCTCGCTCTTCATCGCCGATGAAACGCACACCATCTGCGCCGGCCCGGGCGGCTGCACGGCCGCTTGGCGGCTGGAGCCGGACCTCGTCGTCTTCGGCAAAGCGATCGGCAGCGGCATCCCCGGCGCCACCTACGGCTGCTCCGAAGAAGTCGCCCAGCGCATCTCCGCCCGCATCCACCTGGAGGATTGCGACGTCGGCGGCATCGGCGGCACGCTCGCCGGCAACGCGCTGTCGCTCGCCGCGATGCGCGCCACGCTCGCCAATATCCTCACCGAGGAAAATTTCCAGAAGATGATGCCGCTCGCCGCACGCTTCAACGACGGCGTCGCCGCCGAAATCAAAAAGCACGGCCTGCCCTGGAACGTCCAGCGTCTCGGCGCCCGCGCCGAGTACACCTTCTGCCAGCGCCCTCCGCGCAACGGAGGCGAATCCGCCGCCGCGGCCGACTTCGAGCTGGAGCGCTTCCTCCACCTCTACGCCCTCAACCGCGGCGTCCTCCTGACTCCATTCCACAACATGGCCCTGATGTGCCCGGACACCACCCCCGCCGACATAGACCAACACACAAAAATCTTCGCCGAAGCAACCAACGAACTGTAGTGGCCGACCTTCAGGTCGCTTCTTCTCCTCATGTTTCCTCTCCGCATTTGCCTTTTCCGTCATCAAGCTTGCCCCGAGCGGAGCCGAGGGGAGCGGAAGGGCCGATCTTCTCTTCCGTTCCCGCAGCGCGAACGCCAGCCATGCAGAGAGGGATCGGGGCAACACGACCGATTCAACCCCCAATTCAATGCGCGCGACGAAGTGCCTGTCCATCAATGCGGAAAATCTTTGCTTAAATCACGAAACTTCGGGTTCATTGCACGGATCAGCGCAAGTTTTTTCTCCCGCCGCCAGCTTTTGATCTGCTTTTCCCGATGGATCGCAGACCTGGGCTGCCCATGTGGTTCGTAGTAAACCAGCCGCGTCACCTCATACCGTTTCGTGAAGCCTTCAATAAGTTTCGCTTTGTGTTGCCGCACGCGGCGCTCCAGAAAATTCGTAACCCCGGTGTAGAGCACCCCGGTTGCGCTGGCAAGGATGTAAACGTGGTAGACAGCCATCAGCGGATCCTCAGTTCACATCCGCGGGCGTGCCATTGGTTTGCGTAGCACATGGTTGGTGCCACGGTCCCTCTCTACGCAGCCCGACGCGCCAAAGTACGGCGCGTAAGAAAAAATCGGGCTGCTTCGCTCGGGATGACAGAAGGTGGCAAGGGCTCGGAGCAGCGCGAAGCGCGGCAGTTTTGCCTTTTCTGTCATCCCGAGCGGAAGGGCCGACTTTTTCTTTCGTTCGCGCTTCGCGAACGTCGGCCCTGCAGAGAGGGACCGTGGCGAGATTTCAGCACCTCTCAGGCCCCCGTGCGAGCGGCAGTAGCCGTTGAGGGAATGGATGGAGGGCACCCAGCACCCCATCCATCGGCAAAAACAAAGTTACAAAAATCATAAGGTGAACCGGCACGTTTCATTGTCATCGGCGAAGTGTATTGATAAGATAATTAAAAGTAAAGTTACAATACCAACCCTTTAAAAACCAAAGCTCGGCACCCAGCCAGGCACCCGGCACTCCAAATGCGGTTTTACGCCGATACCGCGGCGATGCGTTCGCGGATGTCGCTGGGCAGGGGCCGCGCCTTGCGGGTCTTCAGGTCAATGCAAACGCCGGTCAAGAAAGTGCGCGCGGCAAGTTCCTGGGTTTCCTGATTTGTCATTTCGTGGGAAAAGATCAGGACTTTTTCGCGAACCTCCTGAAACGTCGAGCGGATGGAGATGGTGTCGCCGGCCAGCAGTTCGCGTTTGTACTCGATGCGCTGTTCCACCGCCACCAGCCCAATCCCTTCCTGGCGCAGGCGCGAGGAAGGCAGCCCCACGGACGCAAAAAGCTGCCAGGTGGTCTCATCGAATTTTCCCACGTACCACATCACGTTCATGTGGCCCATGTGATCGCAATGCCAGGGATAGATGGTTCCTAGGTACGTAAGAGTCGGTTCTGCCATTGTTTTTTCCACCCGCCGACATACAACTCTGCGAAATAATCGGCGATTTCTATTGGGGCATTCTATATCGAGGAGAGGGAAAACAGGAATCTGTCGCACCTACGGTACTCCGGATTCCTTGGGGATGCTTCCCAGCGCTTACGCACTGGGCCAAATTTCTGCCGCGCCTCAGGCGCTCGGGGTGAACGAAGCGGCGTAGACTGGGTAGTTGTGGAGGGCGGCAATGGAACTCTACATATTTGGGCGATTCCTGGTGCTGGATGGGAAAGAAAGCGCGTTTGAAGCGGCGCTGGGGGAAGTGGTGACGGCGACGCGGGCGGAGGCGGGGTGCACGGAGGTGCATGGGTACCGGTCGGTGCGGAATGCGCGGCTGTACTACCTGCATTCGCGGTGGAGGGATGTGGAGGTGTTTGAGGCGCACGCGAAGCTGCCGCATACGGAGAAGTTTTTGGAGAAGGCGGAGAAGTTGTTGGCGGAGCCGCGGGACGTGAAGCGGTGCGAGAGGATCGTTTAGAGGCAGTGGCGAGTGGCGAGCGAAAAGTGGCCGGGGACCAGTGGGGAGAGACTACAGTTTACAGCTGGGACGAAGAGGGGAATTAACGCCGAGAGCGCCCATCGCTGAATGCGTTCTGGGCAAGCAGATGTCGGAGCGGAGAAGAGCGGCCCGCCCTGGGAGGCGGGCCGTAGATCTACTGTAGTGGCCGAACTTTAGATCGGCCGATCTGAAGTTCGGCCACTACATAGTTACTTGGAAGAGGGAGAGGTGGACGGCTGGCTGGCCGTGGCTTGCTCGAGTTCGAGCGAGAAGCGCTTGCCGTTGGGATAGATCGCGGTGAGCGTGCGCGAGCCGTTGGTGTCGGAGGCGGAGCCGTAGGCATCTTCGGTGTTGCGCGTGGTCTGCTCGCTTACGTGAGCCGCGAAGGTGGCAACGGTCTGCTTACCCTGCAGCACGGTGACCTGAACGTTGGGTCCGGAGCCGTCCCACGTGATGGTGTACTTGCCGGGGTTCAACGCCTTACCTTCGACGCTGACCTTTTCATACAAGTTGAGCGAGCCTTTGTTGATTTCGCCGGCGACGGCGGCCGAAGAAAGCAGCAGTGCCGAGCCGAAAAATGCGAGAGAAAGTTTCGAGAGTTTCATGAGATTCATTTCCTTTCAAATTACCGCGGGCACGCTGCGAAGAAGAGCAGCCGCACCGCCCGCGGGCGAGTTTTAAATTCGCTGGTCCTAGATTTGACGCTGGAGATAATCAGGAGTTACAAATATCAGCATCGAAAAAATAGCAAAGAACGAATCGCTTGTAGTCAATAATTCGATGTTTCCATTTGGCGAAAAGGTGCATCAGCAACAACGCCGGAAAATGGAAATTGGAAAATGGGAATTCGGAGGCGGAAGGAACAAGAATTTAACGCAGAGAACGCTGAGGCGCAGAAGACGCTGAGTTCGGAGTAGAAAAGAGGAGCCTACCCGGGATCGGACTTAATTCGCGGGTGCGTTGGACGGCCGAGCGGGGCAGGTAGCGGGGAGGATTAGGAGTTGGCCGGGGCGAAGGAGATTGGCGTCGCGCAACTGGGGATTGGCCTGGGCGATGCACGGCCAGGCGGCGGCGCTGCCAAGTTGCGAAGCGGCGATTTTCCAGAGTGAGTCGCCGCTTTGGACGGTGATGCTAGGGGGCTGCACGCGGGAACGAAGTTCGGTTGCGGGGACAACCAGCACGGCGCCGGGTTGGAGATGAAGAGGATCGGAAATCGCGGGATTGGCGGCGAGGAGATTGTTCCAGCGAGAACCGCTGCCCAGATGGCGGCGGGCGAGCTTCCAGAGAGAGTCGCCGGGCTGAATGCGGATTTGGTTCGCGCTGAGGTGGTTGAGGGACGGAGCCACGGGCGCGTTGGGCGGAGCGAGCGAGGGACGCGCGGGAACTGGTTTTGCGGGGAGCAGCAATTTGGGAGCGGCGGCGGGCGGCGGCGCGGCTGTGTGGACCGCGGGAGCGCGAGGCGCCGGGTTGGCGAAAGAGAGAGCCGGCTTTGCGGGCGCGGAGAAGTTTGGAGCGAGCGGCGCGCGTTCGTTGGGCAGCGCGGGGGCGAAACGCTGACGGGAAAATGGATCGCGGCGCGAGGGCGCGATTCTGGGCAACGGCTTCGCGGATGAACGCGGATGCTCGGTTGGTGCGGCAAGCGGCGCGACGGGTTTCACGGGCGCGGCGAAGGAAGGTTGCGCAAGATTCATCGGGAAGCGCGCGGCCGGCTGTTGCTTCGCGGCCTCTGCGGCCTGAGAAGCATCTAGCTTCTGGCGGCGGTAACGGCGGGCGACTTCGCCCAAACTTTCTGGAGCGGGATTTTTCTCGGCGTTGACGGCGGGATCGGCCGGAGCGGCGGGCGTTGCGGGAGAATTATTTTTGCGGGCTTCGACTTGGGCGCGATGTTGCGGCGTGAGAATTTGCGACTGCTTCAAATCTTCGTTGGTATAAACGTGCGACTGATTTTTCTGCTGCGCGGCTTTGCGGGCTTGTTCGGCGCGGGCGGCTTCGGCGACGGATTGCGAATCGGGTTGCGCATCTTGGGCGCGGGAAGGCAGTGCAAGCAGCGAAGTGGACGCGCAGAGATAGAGCGCTACGCAGAGGCCGAGTGGCCGCCTGGGGGCCCATCGAGATGTGGGCGTGCGATGCATCAATTTTGAGAAACCGCCCTGGGGGACTCCAGAGCTGAGGCAACCTTAATTTCTGGGCTGATTGTACCCTTTCAGATGGGTGGAAGGGCAATAGAATTGTGCGGCGGAGGCATCCCCCAGAAGTACTGGAGCGCGGGGACAGTTGCGGGGGAGACTGCGCCGTGCTGAGGAGTTGGGGATATTAAGAGTTCCGGAGTTGAAGAGTTGAAGTTCGTGGGCTAGGCTTTGGAGCGTCGGATAGAGGATGGCGTGGCCACCTGAAGGTGGCCGCTACGGGGGAGCTGTGGCGAACTACTATTTGCTGAAGACGGAAGCGACGGTCTATTCGTTCGCGGATTTGGTGAAGGATCGCGAGACGGAGTGGGACGGGGTGACGAATCCGACGGCCGTAAGGAATTTGCGAGAGATGGAACCTGGGGCGCGGTTGATCATTTACGAAACCGGTGAAGTGAAGAGCGCGGTGGGGACGGCGACGGTGGTGTCCGTAAATGCGAAGGATCCGAAGAAGCCGGTGGTGAAGATCAAGGCGGGGAAGGCGCTGACAAAAGCGGTTTCGCTGGGAGACATCAAGCAGGAGAAAATTTTCAGGGAGTCGCCGCTGGTGAGAATTGGGAGGCTATCGGTGGTGCCGCTGACGGCGGAGCAGTATGAGTGGTTGACGGGGAAATAGGAAGTTTGAAACACAAATTTTCCTATTCAACTAGCTTCTGACCTTTGGTACGCTGCAACGCATGCGATTTCACAAAATATTCCTTCTTTCAGTTTTTTTCGCGGGTTCGGTATTTGCCCAGGACGTCAAACCGGTTGCCGAGCGGCTGGCGGCACAGAACGCGCTGTTTGAGGAGCAGTACGAATCCGACCTGCGTAATTTTCCGGAGCGCGCCACTTCCTTCGGCGACTACCGCTTCAACGACAAGCTGGGCGAATACTCGCTGGCGGCGATAGCCCAGCGCAACGAGACGAATCGAACTTTCCTCGGCCGCCTGCAGGCCATTCCCACCACGGGTTTTTCCGACCAGGATCAACTCTCCCACGACCTGCTGATTCGTGTGCTGCAGCAGCGTATCGCCGACTTCGACCTGAAGGAATACGAAATGCCGGTCAACCAGATGAACGGCATTCACACGGCCCTTGCGGATCTGCCTCTGTCTGTGCCGTTTGACTCGGTGAAGCACTATGAGGATTACATCGCGCGCCTGCACCAGATTCCCCGGGTGCTCAGTCAGACCACCGAAGTGCTGCGCGCAGGGATGAAGGACAATCTGATGCCGGTGCGATTCCTGATGGAGAAATTGCCGGCGCAGTGCCAGGGCATCATCGACGCCAATCCGTATCTGACGCCGACAAAGAGGTATCCGGCCGAGATTTCTGCGGAAGACCAGAAGCGGCTGACGCAGGAAATCACCACGGCGATTGAGAAGGATGTTTTCCCCTCGTACAAGGCCTTCGCAGCTTTCGTTAGCACGGAATACGCTCCGCACGGCCGCACCGCGCTTGCGGTGACCTCTCTAGCGGACGGTGAAAAGCGCTACCAGAACGATATTTACGGGCGCACCACGACGCACATGAGCGCCGACGAAATCCACAAACTGGGGCTACGCGAAATCGAGCGCATCCAGGCGGAGATGACGGCAATTGCCAAAAAAGAGGGATTCGCGGACTTGGCTGCTTTTCGAGCCGCGCTGAAAACGAATCCCAAATACATCCCCACTTCCGCCGACCAGATTCTGGACGACTTTCGCCATTACATCGCGCAGATGGAGCCGAAGCTGCCGCAGTTGTTCACGCTGCTGCCGAAATCGCCGGTGACCGTCGAGGCGATTCCCGCATTCCAGTCGGCGGCCGCGACCCACTACGTCACGGGGACTCCGGACGGCAAGCGGCCCGGCCGCGTCGTCGTGGCGACGTCGAAGTTCGCAGAGCGCTCGCTGGTGGACGACGAAGCGATCGCCTACCACGAAGGCGTTCCCGGCCATCACATGCAGCTCTCCGTGCAACAACAACTGACCGGGTTGCCAAAGTTTCGCCTTCACGGGCTTGGATTTAACGCCTATACCGAAGGCTGGGCGCTTTACGCGGAGGAGCTTGGCAAAGAGGTTGGCTTTTACCAGGATCCCGTTTCAGACTATGGCCGGCTTTCGTCCGAACTCTTCCGCGCCGTGCGGCTGGTGGTAGACACGGGAATCCACTCCAAAGGCTGGACACGCGATCAGGTCGTGGAGTTCTTCCGCAAATCAGGCGCAGTGGACGAGCCGACCATCCAATCGGAGACCGACCGCTACATCGCGTGGCCCGCGCAGGCCCTCAGCTACAAGCTGGGCCAGCTCAAGATTCGCGAGCTCCGCGAACGCGCCAAAAAAGAGTTGGGCCCCAAGTTCGACATCCGCACTTTCCACGACGAAATCCTCGACGGCGGAACCCTGCCCCTCGACATGCTCGAAGCCCGCACCGACAAGTGGATTGCCGAACAAAAAGCCAAGTGACGGACCAAAAATCGTCTGAGTAGGCTGAAAATCCAGATTTCACAACTGGCAGACCCGTGGCCGTTTGGGGCCGCTTGTCGGGTTTGCGTAGGAGTCCTATAATTGAGTGTTAGCGAATCAGGAGGAAAGTGTTATGGCGACTGCCGAAGCGAAATTGCACGTGGCCGAGTTTACGAACGAGCCGTTTATTGATTTTTCGAATGCGGAGAACCGCAAGCGGATGGAAGTGGCGCTGGCCAAAGTGAAAGCCGAGTTCGGGCACGAGTACCCGATGTGGATCGCCGGGCAGAAGGTGGTGACGACGGGGAAGAAGAAGTCCACGAATCCGTCGCGGCCTTCGGAAGTGATTGGCGTGTTCCAGGACGCGTCCAAAGAGCAGGCCGCGCAGGCGGTGGAGGCGGCGAACAAATATTTTGACGTGTGGAAGAAAGTGCCGGCGGAGACGCGGGCGAAGTACCTGTTCAAGGCGGCGCAGATTGTGCGCGAGAGGAAGTTTGAGCTGGGTGCGCTGGTCTGCTTTGAGGTAGGCAAGAGCTGGATTGAGGCGGACGCGGACGTCGCGGAGACGATCGATTTTTGCGAGTACTACGGGCGTGAAATGTTGCGCCTGGCCGAGCCGGTGAAGCTGACGCCGATGCGTGGCGAACGGAACTACATGGTGTATATCCCGCTGGGCGTAGGCGCGGTCATTCCTCCCTGGAATTTTCCGATGGCGATCATGGCGGGTCTGGTGGTGTCTTCGCTGGTGACGGGGAATACGGTGGTGTTGAAGCCGGCGGCGGATTCGCCGACGATTGCGGCGAAGTTCGTGGAGATTTTGCATGAAGCGGGCGTGCCGAAGGAAGCGGTACAGTTCCTGACCGGGTCGGGCGCGGTGATCGGCGACGTGATTGTGCAGCATCCAAAGACGCGGTACATCGGGTTCACCGGCTCGAAGGAAGTGGGCCTGCGGATCGCGGAGCTGGCGAACAAGCCGCAGCCGGGTCAGATCTGGATCAAGCGCACAGTGCTGGAGATGGGCGGCAAAGACGGCATGATCGTGGACGACGAGGCCGACATTGACGCCGCGGTGGAAGGCACGGCACAGGCGGCGTTCGGATACCAGGGGCAAAAATGCTCGGCGTGTTCGCGCGTGATTGTCAGTGAGAAGATTTACGACACGTTCCTGACCAAACTGGTGGAGCGGACGAAGAAGATCAAGGTGGGGCCGAGCGACGACCCGAACAACTACATGGGGCCGGTGGTAAGCGAATCGGCGATGAAGGGAATTCTCAACTACATCGAGGTGGGGAAAAAGGAAGGGCGCTTGATGACCGGCGGCGGGCGCGCGGCGGGCGACGGCTACTTTGTGGAGCCGACGATTATCGCCGACGTGGACCCGAAGGCGCGGCTGGCGCAGGAGGAAGTGTTTGGCCCGGTGCTAGCGGTGATCAAGGCGAAGAATTTCGATCACGCGATGGAGATTGCGAACAACACCGAGTTTGGATTGACGGGCGCGGTGTATTCGAAGAATCCGGCGAAAATCAAACGCGCGGAAGAAGAGTTCTATGTCGGAAACCTGTATTTGAACCGGAAGTGCACGGGAGCGATGGTGGGCGCGCATCCGTTCGGCGGGTTCAACATGAGCGGCACGGATTCGAAGACCGGCGGGAAGGATTATCTCCTGCTGTTCCTGCAGGCCAAAGCTGTCGCGGAGAAGGTGAGCTAGGGAAATTGTGGTAAAGGAAGTTAAGGACGAAGCTGCCCTTCGTGAGTGGATCCAGGGTGAAGCGTGAGAGACCTGAAGAATTCAGGATGGATCATCGCGAATGGCTTTTTGTTTTTGTTGCTGGGCCTCCTTTCCGGGGGCCTTTTGTTTTTTGAGCGCCCAACGCTCAAGACTCTTCTGCTAATGGCCATCGTGGTGTGGAGCTTTTGCCGGTTCTACTACTTTGGATTTTACGTCCTGGAGAGATACGTGGATCCCACTTACAAATTTTCGGGATTAATCTCGATGGTGAGGTACATTTTGTCGGGAGATAAAGGCCAGGTCGAAGTACGGCACGAGGAAAAGACCTAACACAGAGGGCACAGAGGAAGCGCACAGAGGTCGCAGAGAAGGATTAGGAGGGCGGATGACTAATCCGCCCTCTTTTATTTTAGTGGTGAATGGGAGGGAGTTCAGTAGGGGCTTAGACTGGGCCACCTGAAGGTGGCCGCTACGCTGGGTTGCGGCTGGAGACTGCTTTCAGAATGCGGAAAACGGGATAGCTGCAGGCGAGGGCGACGAGGGTGAGGAGGCTGTTGGCGCGGTCCTCGCGGACGGCTTCGATGAGGAAGGCGACAGAGCCGAGCAGGGCGAGGGCGGTGGTCCACGGATAGCCCCAGGCGCGGTAGGGACGCGGGGCTTCGGGATTGCGGACGCGCAACAGGAAGAGCGAGATGAAGGAGAGCATGTAGTTGGTGACGAAGAAGAAGGCGAGCATGGCGATGACGCGTTCGAATTTGCCGATGGCGAAGACGACGCCGACGATCGCGCTGAGCAACAGGGCGATGGTGGGCGTGCCGCCTTTGTTGACGCGCGTGACTTGATGGAAGAAGAGGCGGTCGCGGCTCATCGCGTAGATGACGCGGGTGCCCATCAGGTGCAAGGCGTTGATGGAGCTGAAGAGGGCGATGACGATGATCGAGCGGAACACAGCATCGCCGTATTGGCCAAAGACGCGCTCGGCGGCCAGGCCGAGCGCAAAATCGTTGCCGGCGATTTCTCGCATGGGAAGGACGTAGAGGACGGCGGCGTTGATAAGTAGGTAGATGACGAAGAGCGAGCCGAGGCTGGCGAAAATGGCGCGGGGAATAAGATAGCCGGGATTTTTGACTTCGTCGCCGAAGTAAATGACGCCGTCCCACCCGTCGTACGTGTAGATCGTCGCCTGCATGCCGAGCAGCATCGCGGTGATGAGCGCGGCTCCGGCGGGAATGGCGACGGCAGGCGCGGTGAGAATTTCGGCGTGGGCGGCGCGGCCCATGGTGAAGCAGGCGATCACCATCACAAAAAAGACCAGTCCTTTAAGGACTGTGGTGAAGTTCTGCACCTTGCTGCCCATGCTGACGCTTTTCCATTGCAGTAGAGCGAAAATCACGATGGCGGAGACGCCCACGATTTTTATGCGCAGCGCCCCGTCCAGCACCGGGAAAAGATGCGCGAGATATTCGCCGAGGACGATGCCGACGGCTCCGGTGGTGCCGCAGGTGGAAATCCAGTCGCTCCAGCCGACGATGAAGCCGGCGTATTCACCGAGGGCGCGGCGGGAAAAATTGTACTGACCGCCGCTGGAGGGAATCAGCGTGCCGAGCTCAGCAAGTTGAAAGGCGCTGAGGAGCGCGTAAAAGGCGCCGCCGATCCAGACCGCGATGAAGAGCCAGGCGTTGGGGAGGATGGCGGCGATGCTGCCGGGAGTGCGAACGATGCCGACGGAGATGGAGTTGCCGACGGCGACCGCAATGCCAAAACCGACGCCGAGGACTTGGAGGAGTTTGCCTTTGTCTGGGCGAGAGGCAGGGCGGGCCGGCGGCGACTCGATGGTGCCAGGGGCTGAAGTTGTGGACAAAGTTGGGTCTCAATCCTTGACTAGACGATGCGCCATCATACGTTTGCGGGTGGGAAAAGAGAAGAGGGTATGCGTGCCTGGTGAGTTTGTTGGAATGGATTGGCCCGCAAAAGCGGGAGCTTCGCTCCCGCACTCAAAAAGTTCTACGCGCCCTTTTTAAGGGGTGAGTTCGAGTTCGGATTCTTCCTTGGCGGAGGTTTTGGGTTTGTCCTGGCCGTCAAGAAAGTCGGCTAGTTCCAGGCGCAGATTGCCAGGATTGGTGGCGTAGGTGAAGCCGGTTTCAAAATCAATGACGCCGGAGCGGATGAGTTTCTCAATTTCGCCGTCGAAGTACTGCATGCCTTCCGTGTTGCCATCGCGCATGGCGTCGAGGAGCGTCTTGCCTTCACCCTCGCCCTTTTCGACGTACTCGCGGGTACGCAGAGTAGATTTGAGAATTTCGATGACCGCCATGCGGCCGTTGCCGTCGCCCCTCGGAAGCAGGCGTTGAGAGATGATGTAGCGGAACGCTTTTGCGAGGCGATTGCGCATGCCCTGCTGATCTTCCATGGGAAAGGCGCCGATGATCCGCTCCACGGTTTTGGCGGCGTCGATGGTGTGGAGCGTCGAAAGCACCAGGTGGCCGGTTTCAGAGGCTTCGAGTGCGATTTCGATGGTTTCGCGGTCGCGCATTTCGCCGACCAGGATGACTTTAGGCGCCTGGCGCAGTGCGCCGCGAAGCGCCAAGGCAAAGGTGGGCGTGTCGCTATGAAGTTCGCGTTGGTGGATAGTCGCTTTTTTGTGGCGATGCAGAAATTCGATGGGGTCCTCGATGGTGAGGATGTGGATGGCTTTTTCCTCGTTCATTTTGTCAATGACGGCCGCGAGTGTGGAGGATTTTCCGGAGCCGGTGGGACCGGTGACGAGCACGATGCCGTTGCGAATACTGCAGATTTCCTGAAGCTGAGGAGGCAATTTCAAATCCTCGAAACTCGGAATGCGGTCGGGAATCACCCGCATGACGATCGCGCAGGTGCCGCGCTGGCGGAAGATGTTGACGCGGAAGCGCGCGGTGTTTTCGAGGCCGTAGGAAAGGTCGGTGGAGCCGCTTTGCTCAAGGGTATGCGCCGCGTGTTGATTTTTGCCGAGGAGAAACTTGGCGATCTGGTCGGTGTCGCTGGGGATGAGGCACTCGAGGCCCTTGAATTTCAGTTCGACAAGTTGGCCGCTGACTTCGACCTGCGGCGCGCGCCCGGGAGAGAAGATGAGGTCGCTGACGTGTTCGCGGGCTTTCAGCATGGCGCCGATGAGTTGCGGCACGTTGAAGCTGCGCTGGATGAGTGAGGTGGTCGGCGAATTAGTGGACATGGCTCCCCTGAAAGATGATGGCGATGGAGCAGGGTGCGGCGAAAGTACGCATGAAGCCGCGCCGCCGGCTGCTCTGTATGTACCCCCTAATTTTAGGCGTCTGGAAGGGAAGCAAGGAATCCTTGGCGTACAGGTCGTGCGATTTGGTTACTGGCGGATTGCGAACAGGGAGTAGTGGGGAGCGCAGAGTTTAGGGAGTAGGACAGGGTTTGTTGCCCCGGTCCCTCCACTGCGCGGCCCGACGCGCCGGAAAGCGGCGCGGAAGGAAGAGTCGGGCCGCTCCGGTCGGGATGACAGATAGGATCGATTGCTATTGGGGTTTGGAGGCGGAGTCGAGAAAGGCGGCGACGTTGGATTTTAGTTTGGAGAGGTCTTCGTCGCGGAGGTACATCATATGGCCAGCCTCGTAGGTTTTGTGGTGTATGTTTTTCTGGATGTTGGCGGGGAGGCCGAGGTGTTCGGTGGCGTACTCGGCTTCGGCAAAGGGAGTGGCTAGGTCATAAACGCCGTCTTCCACTTCCACCTGCATCTTGGGATTGGTGATCATGACGTTGGCCAGGTCCAGTGTGACGTTGGGAGTGCCGGGGAAGAAGTCGCGCTCGCCGGTCGAGTGCTTCCAGTCCCAGTGGTTTTCGCCAAACTTGGCATAAACGTGGTATTCGCGATCCGGATTGTATTTAAGTTCCTCGCGAATGTACTGATTGAAGGCCGCGACGAACGCGCCGCTGATGGCCGCTTCCTGGGGATCGTAGTCGGCGGAATCGCTGATCAGATTGTAGGTGGGGCCGGAGAAGCGCGCGTCGAGGCGCCCGGTGGTGAGCCCGCGGCTGCGCTGGAGTTCCTGCATGAATTGCGGGAGTTTGACGCGGAGGTTGGATTTGTTGACGTAATCTTCGTTGAGGCCGGTGAAGCGCGACACTTTTTTCGCAACGGCTGACTTTTCAGTTTCAGTGAGAGTGCTGCCTTTCAGGAGCGCGCCGGCGTATTCGCCGAAAGCAAATTTGCGGGCGTCGTCGAGGAAGGTATTGAGATTGTCGGGCCGGTCCGTAAGGACCTTGTGATACCAGGCGGTGGCGGCATAGCTCGGGAGATAGAGAATGTAGGAGAGATCATTCCCGGCGGGAAAAGAAATCGTGCCCAGGTCCCACACCGAAGAGATCATGACCATTCCATTCAGGTAGATGTTGTAGCGGTTCATCAGGACATTGGAGAGCACGGCGTTGCGGAAGGTGCCGTAGCTTTCGCCGATCAGGAATTTGGGCGAATTCCAGCGATTGTTACGGCTGATGTAGGACTGAACGAACGTGGCGAGCGAGCGGCCATCCTGGTCGACGCCCCAGAAATCCTTGTCCTGGGCTTTCCCGACAGCGTGACTGAAGCCGGTGCCGATGGGATCGATGAAGACGAGGTCGGTCTTGTCGAGCAGGCAGTTCGGATTATCTTCCAGCTTGTACGGAGCGGGTGGAGTGACGCCTGCATTGACGGTGGCGACGCGCTTCGGGGAGAAGGAGCCCATGTGCAGCCAGAGGGAAGCCGAGCCGGGGCCGCCGTTGTAAACGAAAGAGATGGGGCGCTGGGAAAGATCTTTGACGTCGGAGCGGACGTAAGAGGTGTAGAAGAGCAGCGCTTCCGGCTCGTCCTTTTCGTTTTTGAGGAGCAGGCTGCCGACGGTGGCCTTGTAGGGAATGGATTGGCCGCCGATTTTGATGGAGTGGTCGGTGACGGAAGACTCTTCCTTTGGCGCGGCCGTGGCGGGTTCGGCGGATTTTTCGGCGGGTTTGGACTCCTTTTCCTGAGCAAGGGAATTGGCGGGAGCGAACACGAAAAAGGAAGCGGCGGCGCACAGCAGGGTCAGGCGAGCGGCTGGGTTCATTTTTGAATTTCTCCTTTGAATCAGGGAAAGCGGCCTTCTGTGTTTCGACGCATTCTAGCTCATTTTCGGTAGCCGCGGAATTTCGTCGGTGGGGAATTCGATGGTGAGTTGATCGCTGCCTGTGGCGACGGTGCAGCGAAGCGAAGCGCAATCATTGGCGATCCAGTCGGCTCCTGCCGTGAGCAGTTCTTCGTCCGTGCTGGTGGTGCGGACGGCGAGGACGCGGGCATCGGCGGATTTGCCCGCGCGAGTGCCGGAAGCGGCGTCTTCGATCACCACGCAATCGGCTGGCGGCATGCGCAGGGCCGCAGCGCCTTTCAGATACGGCTCGGGATGCGGCTTGCCGTTCTGGATGTCGCTAGAGGTGACGAGATGATGGACCAGGTCCCAGACGCCGGCGGCGCGCAGGCGGACTTCCGCGAGGTTGCGCGCGGCAGAGGTGACGACTGCACGGCGGTCGGAGGGCACCGCGGCGAGAAGTTCGCGGGCGCCGGGAAGTGCGACGACATCGGCGCGGTCTTCGAGTTCGGCCTGGAGCATCCAGCGGTCTTCCTCGAGATGGACTTCCGAAGTTTCGTCAGGAAGCAGATCTTTGATGGAGGTAAGGCTCGTGCGACCGTGAGCGAGAGCGGTGACGGCGACCGCGTCCATGTTGTGGCGGGTGGCCCAGCGCGCCCACACACGCGCGATGGCCGCGGTGGAATCGACAAGCACGCCGTCCATGTCAATCAGCAGACCTCGGCAGACGATGCGCGGCATAGGAGAAAAATTGTAGCGTAGACCGCGCTGGTGAACCCGCGGAAACTTTGGAGTGAGGCTGGAGCTACTCTTTCCAGAGGCGGAAGCCGCCAGTGAAGGCGTTTTCGTTTTTGCCGAGGCGGGCGCCGGCGGGCAGGGTGTCGAGCTTTTTGCTGTTGCCTCCGCCGAGGACGACGTAGTCCGCGGCGAGAGCTTCCTTCAAACGTTCCACGACTTTCGCAACGTGGCGGCGCCACTTTTTCTTGCCGAGGCGTTCCAGGCCGCGAATCCCGAGATAGTCTTCGTAAGTTTTCCCTTTTTTGTAGAGCAGATGCGCAAGCTCCATGGGCTGAAGAAACCCATCGACGATCATCGCGGAGCCGAGGCCCGTGCCAAGCCCGAGGAAAAGCATGTGTCCGCCGTCATAGCTGCCCAGCGCCTGCATCGAAGCGTCATTGATGATCTTCACCGGCAGACCGAAAGCTTTCGCGAAATTGAACGCCATCCAGCCCTTGCCCAGGTTGTGCGGTTCGCGCAGCGGCCGGTCATTGATGATCGGCCCGGGGTAGCCGATGGAGATGCGGTCGTAGTCCCAATCCTTGGTGGCTTCCTTCACCTGTTTGACCATGGCGCCGGGAGTCAATGTGGGGCCGGAAGGGAAGCGCCGCGACTCTTTCTGGCCAGTGGCCAGCATCTTGACGTTGGTGCCGCCAACGTCGATCACCAGGATTTTCGCGGATTTGGACGATGATTTCGGCTTCATGGAAGCTCCTTGAAATTGCACCGCCGCCGGCAGCGGGAGCGGGAGCGGCGGGGAGGACGCGCGCGTAAGAATGTGGCGTGTCCGCGGGTGAATGTCAACTGGTGAGCTAGCCGGGAGCGGTGCGGGGAACGTATCGCTGTCCCATCCGCGCAACCGGAGACATGGCGAATCGCGTGCAGTGAAATATGGCCATGAAAAAGGTTTTTAGTGTTACGGAAGCCAAAGCGCAGTTTTCAAAGTTGGTGCGACGTGTCGCCGCGGGCGAAGAGATTACGATTACCAAGCAAGATGTGCCAGTGGCTCGGCTTGTGCCGGTGGAGGCGAAAAAGGGCAAGCGGCGGCTTGGTTTTTATGAGGGAAAATTAACTATCCCGGGCGACTTTGATGCGCCCCTTCCCGACGACATTCTCGACGCGTTTGAAGGCAAGGTGAAGCCGCGCCGGAAGAAGGCATGAAATTTCTGCTCAACGCCAGCGTGTTGTTGCGGAGTGTTTCTCCCCATGAGAAATTCAGTCGGAAGTTTCCGCAGTGAGTGCCCGTTGCCCGCAAACGCTTTGGGAGCCCCCAGCGCTAACCAGGAGTTGTGCTCGATTCGGATGTTTCTGAGGCATGCTCAATGAACGCAAACAGAAAACGCAGAGTCTACGCACGGCGGCACGGCCACGTTTTCTTTGCAATGAAACCTAGATGCGAGGTAATCGGCGATATCAGGATGGTGGTATTTCCTCGCGAGTCCTTCCGCGGTATGGCCTTCCTTGTCGGTTGCACAGGGCTCGGCACCCCTGCTTAACAGCACTTTAACTGTTCCGAGTTGACCCATTTCAGCAGCAGACATTAACGCCGACTCGCCGCTTTAAGTACAGTTTAGAGGTATCGCTTCTTCCAATCGCTAAATCGCGCTTGTTTTAGGGGGAGTTTTTGGGGTGGGAGACGGGGATTGAACCCGCGACATTCGGTGCCACAGACCGACGCTCTACCAGCTGAGCTACTCCCACCACTGGTTGGTAGTTTAGCATGCAAGTTTGGTGGGGGAAAAGTGCGGTTAGCGAGAACACGCCGAGAAGCGGATCAGGGATAACAGCGATCAGATAACAGATGGCCAGAGGTGTGGGCGGGTTGGGTGGAGTGCGGTTGATTGGGTGGTGTGGCGATGTTCGCAAAAGCGGGAGCTTTGCTCCCGCACTCAAAAGCCGGAGTTGGACCCGACGGGGTCAGGGCGCTGTTGAGTTTGCTTGATTAGGTCTTGGCTAGGTGGAAACTGTCGGCTACGAGTTGGGTGGCGGATTGGCGGGCGTTGTTAGACTGGGAGAAAGAGCCAGCCTGCGGGCTGGCCACTACGTGGGGCCGGTCTGAAGTCCGGCCACTACAGTGGGAAGTGTGTCTCCGCGCATGAATCCGCAGCCGGCTGACCGGTTACATTTTGACTTGCAGCTCGCCTACGCGCGGCCGGTGACCGCGACGCTGGCGATCCTTGGCTTGCTGGAGCTGCGCCCGGCGCGCGAAGTCGAACGTCCGCTGGCCTTTCTGATCGCCTATGTGATGGCGGCGATCCTGATTCTGGTGCTGGAGCGGGCCCTGCGGCGGTATCACTGGCGATTACCGCTGGTCTGCGACATCCTTGCGGCCGGAATTTTTCTTTATCTTTCGCCGGAACAGATTCCCACCTGGTTCCTGATGTTCTTCGTGGCCTTTGCCGCGGGTTATCGCTGGAACCTCAGTTACTCGGTTTCGCTGTGCTTTGGTTTGCTGATGCTGGGGTTCGCGCTGCAGATGCACTGGAAGCTGCCGGAGCCGGGTTCGCGCGACCTGGCGTATTCGGTTTCGCTGTTTACGGCGGCGTTTCTGGGCACGGTGGGGCTGGCGTTCTTGGGAGACCGCAACCGGCTATTCGCCGGCCAGCAGGATTTTCTGTCGCGAATATCGAACTCCATGCACGTGGATTTGGGCCTGGCGGAATCGCTGCGGCTGCTTCTGGAGGAGCTTTGCGCGGAGTATCAGACGGAAGAAGCGCTGCTGGCCTACCGCGACACGGACCTGGAGCGAATTTTCATTTGGCGAATGCGCGCGGGCGAAGGCGAGCGGCTGGTGCCGGAAAATCTGCCGTTGACCCGCGCGGACGGTTTTCTGCTGGACGATATGGAAGCCTCGCTGGCGTGGAACTCACTGGAAGGGCGCGGCGACGGGTTCGGCTGGGACCGCCGCAACAAGCAGGTGCTGAAAATCCTGCCGCGCATTCCGGGACCAACGCAGCAGGAGCTGGGCATCAAGAATTTCATTTCGGTGGCGTTTGATCAGGAAGGGCACGCCGCGGGCCGCTTATTTTTGATCAACAGGCGGCCGGGGCAGGAACCCTTTATCGCCAATCACCTGGAGTGGTTTGAGCGGATCGCGTCGCATATCAGCGCATCGCTCGAAAATATTTTCATGCTGCGGCACCTGCGGGCCCGCGCGATTGAGGCGGAGCGCTCGCGAATCTCGCGCGATTTGCATGACGGAATACTGCAGACGCTGCTGAGCATCGAAATCCAGATAGACGTGCTGCGGCGCAAGGTTTCAACCCACGTGGAGCAGGTGGAACCCGGTCTGGCTGGGCTGCAACAGACGGTGCGGAACGAAAGCGCGGAGCTGCGACACCTGGTGACCGACCTGCGCCCGCTGCGCGTCCAGTCCGCGGACATGGTGGACCTGATGCGGGGATTCGCGGAGCGCTACCGGAACGAATCCACCCTGGCGCTCGATTTGCTGGTGGATTCGGCCGAACTGCACGCTCCGGACCGGGTCTGCCGCGAGATTTTCCAGATTTACCGTGAAGCACTTAACAACATAAAAAAGCATGCGAAGGCTTCCCATGTCGTGGTAAAACTGTCGCAGGATGACAGCCGGCTCACCCTGGTGGTGGACGACAACGGCGAGGGGTTCAGCTTTGCCGGGCGATTCACAGGGGATGAGCTTGACCGCCTGCGGCTGGGTCCGATTTCCATCAAGGAAAGAACGCGCACGGTCGGGGGAGTGCTGACCGTAGAATCGAACCCGGGGCATGGTGCGCGCTTAACGATCGAGGTACCGCTCGGCTGATATGGCGAAGACCAAACAGCAAATTCGGATACTGATGGCGGACGACCACGCGATCTTTCGCGATGGGCTCCGCAAATTGATTGACGGTGATGAAGATATCACCATCGTCGGCGAAGCGCAGAACGGCACGGAATGCATCAAGCTGCTGGCCAAGCTGAAGCCGGACATATTGCTGTTGGATTTGCGCATGCCGGATAAAGACGGGCTGGCCGTGCTGGAAGAGGTGAATTTCGACCAGACGCCGACCCGCGTAATCGTGCTGACGGCGGCCGAGGACGACCGCGACGTGGTGCGGGCGATGCGCCTGGGCGCGCGCGGCGTGGTGCTGAAGCAGTCCGCGACGGACCTGCTGGTGAAGAGCATTCACCGCGTGCATGCGGGCGAGATCTGGTTGGACAACCGGATGACCGCCGAGGTGATGAAGGCGTTTGCCAAGTCTTCGGAATCGGGCCCGCGGCGGGAAAAGCCGCTGCTTTCCGACCGTGAAAAAGAGATCGTGCAACTGGTCGCCCAGGGCTTCCGGAACAAGGAAATTGGCGAGAAACTGTTCATCTCCGAGCAGACGGTGAAGAACCACCTGCATAACATCTTCGACAAGCTGGGCGTTTCGGACCGGCTGGAGCTGGCGCTGTATGCGATTCATCACCGGCTGATTGACCAAACGTAGGGGGAAGTTCAAAAGTTCAAGAGTTCAAGAAAGCGCCGCCCGATGGGCGGCGTTTTTCGTTATTGGGGACGATATACCATACTCGATGCTGGTATCAAATATGGTAGAATTAGTTATGGCGAATACGCGCAAAGTCACTGTGGAATTGCCTGCAGAGTTGCTGGACAAGGCCCAACAGGCGAGCGGCAGCGGCATCACGCAAACTATTCGAACCGGGCTGCAGTTGGTAGCGGCGTCGCGTGCCTATGCCCGGTTGCGTCAGATGCGTGGGAAGGTGCGATTTAGCAGAAGTTTGGCGGAGCTGAAATCTGACCGATGATTGCGGCGGACACCAGCACGTGGATCGCTTTCTTTACGGGCGGTACGGGCGAGGACGTGCAATTTCTTGACAAGGCGCTAGCGGATCGGCAGGTTTTGATGGTGCCCGCAGTGCTTACAGAATTACTGAGTGATTCCCAAATTCCCGTCAGCACAGCAGAAAGCCTGAAAGAACTCCCTCTGATGCAGATTGAATCCGGCTATTGGCAGAGGGCTGGAGAATTGCGAGCAAGAGTCTTGGCGAAGGGCCGCAAGGCGCGGCTTGGAGACGCTCTCATCGCACAGAGTTGCGTGGACCACGATATCCCCCTGCTGACACGCGACCATGACTTTCGTGTGTTCGCTGAGACTGTGGGTTTAATTTTCGTGACTGAGTAATTGTCATTGACCGCTTTCCCATCCGCTGGTATCCCATGAAAAATGAAGAGAAGTGGACAATGTTTAAGCTCAGAAAACGTGCCGTTGGGCTCGATCGGCTCGTTGCTCCAAGTTGGTACGGAGAGGGTAGAGTCCTAGTACATCGGTACTTTTAAATGCCGCTTTTATTTTGTGTCTTGAGTCCTATTGTTGATTGGGCACAGGCCAGATAGACTTTGGCCTTCGATGAGGGAGGCCCGCATTGACCGGCTCTGAACGCCGCACTACCCAACGTTTTTCCATGCGGCTGCCGCTTACCGTGAGATGGACCACGGGCGCAGCTGTTGGAGAAACCACAACGGAATCCCGCGATGTAAGCTCCCGCGGAGTCTATTTCTTCCTTTCGAAGGACGTCAAAGAAGGGTCTCCGGTGGAGATCCTGCTGACCCTGCCGAACGAGATCACCCTGGCCGGACCGGTGCGCGTGCGCTGTTTGGGGCGCGTGCAGAGGACCGAAGCCCGCGATGAAGGCAGTGTCGGCGTCGTGGCAGCAATCGAGCGCTACGAATTCCTTCGCAACCACGAAGACAATTAAAAGACTCGCATCGCGAACTTAGATTTCTGTACAAGTTCCTAGCTCGCTCACTGCGGAGGCGGGCGGGAATAGCCGGAGTGCCTCGGCCCCTCAGCGGAGCGCTCCGGCTGAAATTTTTTGGTCGTGGATAGTTGGGTAATGGGATTTAACCTGTGTCGCGATTTTTGATTAGCGAGCGACGGCAGGTAAACAGCGATCAGATATCAGTAATCAGGAAGCAAGAAGCAAGACACAGCGGCCTGCCTGTAAAGTTTTCCACTAAAATAAATCGGAATGCTGGTGCTTTAGCGCCCTCACTTGTACGGTTCGCGGGCTCCCAATTCTTCAATGGGCTCGCAACAGATAGAGAACCGTGCCGGCAACAGAGTCCTGCCAGCAATGGGTGAGGATTCCGGGGCGTAGTGACTTTTTCTTTTGGGCGAGATAGCCCAATAGCAAGCCAAAAACGCCCATCAGAATGGCGCGCTTTCCGCCCTGGTAGATATGGCCGCAGCCGAACAGGGCAGCCGACAGGCACATTGCCACAAAGACATTCTTGGTCCAGAAAGCGAACTGCTGCTGCAGATAGCCTCGATAGATAATCTCTTCGCAGATTCCTGCGGTTATGGCAACGAAAATCCAGACAAATAATTCTGGTCCCGTGTGGGGCGTCAGACGTCCCACGGATCGAGCCGCAGGCGGCACACCCAGGAGTTGTCCGACGCCGCCGAGGATGAGCAGTGCGGCAACCCAGAAAACGGCCGCGGTGCCGCAATCACGGAGAAAGTCCGGCGCGGTCTTCCAGCGTCCGCCGATCAGCTCGGCCAGCGAGCCGCGTTGCAGTCGTATGCCCCAAACCACATAAGCCAGCAGGAGAAAGTCACCGAGAATGATCGCCACATAAAAGGGAATCTGAGAGTGAGGGCGAGCGCTTGGAATTGAGGCTGCACGCCGTAAGAGGAGCCATCCGGAAGCAATGCGGTAAATCAGGTAAAGCCCCGTATGCCAGGCAGGAGCGACCGGCACGCTCGAAGGGAGTGTGGAGACGTCCGGGAGAGGGTCCATTCCTAGCCACTATAACAATGAATCTACGCCAGAATTGAACGGAATAGAGGTGTGTGCATCAGGGCACGCCTGTCCTTTCGGACAGGGGATATCCACAGGTGTGCCGGGGCATGATGGAGGATACTCGCCCAGGAGTGGAACTCGTGTGCCTCCACTGTCGGAGGCGCCGGGAAGAAAGAAAGACAATGATTCAACGGTTGCCCAAACTTAGCGCGGATTTGCCGGAAGTCCACAAACCAACAGGGACGGAACGCCTGGCGACCGCCGAGGAACTTGCCGAGATCGGCGGAGGGTCAGTGGACCCCGCCGAAGAAGCGCAGATTCTTTCACTGCTGGAAGTTCAGATGAAGGACGATTTGCAGAAGGCGGCGGTGGAAAGCGCGGTACAGGCCCGGCAAGCGGCGTTGCAGGAATTGGTGGCGGCGCTGGAACCGGAACTCCTCGAAGCAGCGGAGAAATCGCCGGCTGCGGAAAAAATGAAAGCGACTCCTGAGCCACAGCCCGCAGCGAAAATGCCTGCGAATGCAGCGGGAATTCTGAGCGAGCCAGAACGCGTGGCGGCGGCATTTTTTGGCGCGGAAGAGGAAACTCCCGTGCCAGCCCCAATGGCAGTGCAAGCTTCGAGGGAAGTGCAAGCACCGGCTGCTGGGAAACCACCCATCGAAGCGCAGAAGTTGATCGACGCGCCGGCGCCGGTTGAAGCACAACCGCGGGCGGCAGAGCCGTTGCAAGCAGAAATTGTGGCCGAGTTTGCGCCCGAGTACGCTCCCGAGTTTGCGGTGGCGAGCGAGACGGGCATCGTCGCCATACCGCGCGAGGAAGCGCATGATCTGAAGACGGAATTGCTGCAGGTGGCCGAGGCGCTTGACCAGCACCGGTTGTGGGTGGAATCGAACGGCGAGCAGGGAATTCGTGGAGATTTTGCGGGCGCGAATCTTTCGGACGCCGATCTGACGGGGGTGAACCTGCAGGGCGCGGACTTGACCAAGGTGAATCTCCGCGGCGCGGATTTGTCGATGGCGAATTTGCGCGGAGCGAACCTGGTGGAAGCAGACCTGCGCGAAACCAATTTGTTGGGCGCGGAATTTTCCGGCGCGAATCTGATGGGCGCGAATTTGTATGGCGCGCAGGGATTGTGGGCCGGGCGGTTGGGCGGCACGAACCTGTTCGACGCGACTTTGCCGGAGGCTGTTGGCGCGTACGACGGCGGAAAAACCATCGGTCAATTCACCCAGGCGGCGCGGCGTTTTTACCTCCTAGTGATTGCGATTTGCATCGGAGCCTGCGCTATGGTGGCGCTGACCCGGGATGTGCGGCTGCTTCTGGATGAATCCGCAATGGTGTTGGCGCGGATTCCAAACCTTTTGCCGTTGCAGGGATTTTATATGGGCGCGCCGCTGCTGTTGACCGCGTTGTACCTGCGGTTGCAGTTTTTGCTGCTGCGGTTGTGGGGCAGCATGGGCGCGTTGCCCGCGGTTTTTCCCGACGGCCAGACTCCGGAGAAAGACGGCTCCTGGTATTTGATGGGCCCGATCCGGCAGCACTTGCGCTGGACGCGGGATCCGCGTTCGCCGCTGGCGATGGTGGAATGCCGGTTGGCGAAATTGCTGGCGTACTGGGCGGTGCCGGTGACGGTGTTCCTGTTCTGGCTGCGCTACCTGGTGATGCAGGACTATCGCGGGACTTTGTTACAAGTGTTTCTGCTGACGCTGGTGGCATCAGCGGGATTTGCGATGCCGAAGATCGTGGCGCGGGTTCTGCGTCCCGGCGACTGGACGGATGAAAGCACGCCGCAATTTGTGCGCGATGTTGCGAGCGCGTTTCGAGTGCCCGTGCTGGTTGGCATGGTCGTGTTCTTGATGTCGCTGGGTGTGATTCGCGGACTGCCCGCCGACGCCAATGCGCGGCCGGATATCGGGCGAGGTGACCCGCGGCGCTGGGCGGCGACGGCGTTCCAGGCCTTGGGTTACAGGCCGTACGCGGATGTGACGGAAGAAAGCATCTCGACGAGCGCCGCGAAACCCGTGACGGACGGCGAAACGGGAACGGGGAGCGGGCCACGGTTGAACGAAATCAATTTGCGTTACTCCCGCGGGTACCGCTCGCAGTTTGCGGGCGCTCGGATGTGGAGAGCGAACCTGGAAGGGTCGAGCTTGTCCGAAGCGGATTTCCGGGCGGCGAATCTGCGGGAAGCAGTTTTGCGCGGCGCGAATCTGGACCGCTTGCAGGCGGCGAAAGCGAACCTGGTGTCTGCTGACGCGCAGGGCGCGCAACTGGCGGGAGCGGATTTCCGAAACGCCGATTTGTCGTATGCCAACCTGGATGGCGCAAAGCTGACGACTGCCAATTTCGGCCGCGCAACATTGTACGCGGTGAAATTACGGAACGCGGACTTGCTGCGGGCGGAGCTCTCGCACGCCGATCTGCGCGACGTGAAGCTGGACGACGCGGTGCTTTCGATGGCGTCGATGGAGATGACCGATTTTTCCGCCGCGAAAATGATGGGAGTGAACCTGACGGGCGCGCAGGCGAAGGGAACGATATTCCTCGAAGCCGACATGAGCCGCGCGGATTTGCGCGGCGCATCGTTTCCCGGAGCGATTTTGCGTGATACGAAACTGGATGGCGCTCGCGTGGAAGGTGCGGATTTCCGCGGGGCCCTGGGACTGGAAGCGTGGCAAGTCTGCTCGACGACGGGATGGCAGGGCGCGCAGTTTGACGCAGACGTAAAAGCGGCCGTGCTGCAGACCTGCGGCGGCGCACAAGGCCGGAACCAGCAGTAATCCTGGGAGACCAGGTGTTGACAGGATTCGGAGTGGCACGTAAACTTGTGCTGCACATATTTACGTGCTCCATCTATGGACAAGAAAAAGAACCTTACCCTGAAACTGGATGCCCACCTCATCCAAATCGCAAAAGTAGAGGCGGCCAAACGGGGCTCCTCTGTCAGCGCACTGGTGTCCGAAAAGCTGGAGGAGATTGCCAGCCAGGGAGAGCAGTACGAGCGGGCAAGAAAACGTGCTCTCGCCCTAATGAAAGAAGGTTGGAATCTCGGTTGGAAAAAACCGAAATCAAGAGACGAGTTGCATGAGCGGTAAGGCATTTGTAGACACAAACATCCTGCTCTACGCACATGATGTATCTGATCCTACAAAAAATGGGAAAGCCGTTGAGTTGTTAACCCACCTTTGGGCGGACGGCAATGGAGTGCTGAGCACACAGGTGCTGCAGGAATTTGCAGCGAATTTGCAACGGCGGATTTCGCTGGCCATGACCTACGCGGAAGTTCGACGAAGGATAGAACTGTATCTCGAATGGAAGGTCGTGGTGAATGGAGGAGAATCTGTACTGCGTGGGTTGGAAGTCCAGCAGCGCTATCAGATCTCTTTTTGGGATGCGATGATCGTGCAGGCGGCGGAGAGCGCCGGGTGCGAAGTTTTGTATTCGGAAGATTTGTCGCATGGGCAGGAATACGGCGGCGTGCTGGTGGTGAACCCGTTCTTGAGCTGAGCCTGCGGCGTCAATCGACAGATTTTTGGGGATAGGCGAACGACCTTGAATGTGTATAATGCTCGACGGTTCAGAGTTGAGTTGTGTGGGCAACTCGATTTCAAATGTGGAGGCAATACGATGGCAGAGTTGGGCGATGAAAAGGTAAGCGGAAAGATGCTGGCGATTTTTCTGGTATGTGGTTCGCTGGGAGCGATTGTGATGACGTGGATCGCGTATTCGGCGATGGTGGGAAGCGCGCTGTAGTAGGCGCAAAAGTTAATTGAGTGAAGCGGCCGAGTTACCGCCGGGAACACCCGATTGATGGGCCGGCGAACTCGGCCTTTTTTTGTGCGGTGCGCTACAAATTGCCGGGCAATTCAGAAAGACTGGAAAGAACAGCTGATGGAGTTACATCCAATTCATCGGCTTGAGCGGATCCGCGATTCAGCCAAAATGTTCGAAAGCCGAACGATGTTGCGCCGGCGATGTCCCAAAAATTGGACGAGACGAACCCGATGGCTTCCTTGGGTACGCCCAGGCTGCTTGTGGCGTGCTGGTAGACTTCCGGGCGAGGCTTGTACATTTGTAAAGCGTCCACGCTAAAAACATTGTTGAAATAGTGCGTCACGCCGTTTGCTACAACCAGTGGCATCAGCATTTCCGGAGTGCCGTTGGATAGAATCGAGAGTGGGAGGCTCGACAGTTTCTCAAGAGCCGGCTTCACTTCGGCAAATACGGGAAGGGTGAGATAAACCTGCATGAGTTGATTACGCTGGTGCTTGTCGCTGGAAAGCTTCAGCGTGTGGCATGCGAACAGCAGAGCGTCTTCCGTGATTTTCCAAAAATTCTCGTAGCGGCCCATCAGGGTGCGCAGCCAGGAATATTCCAGTTGTTTGGAACGCCAGAGTTGGCTGAGGGCCGCGCCATTGCCAGGGAATAATTCTTCCGCGCGGGCTTTCACGGCGAACGGGTCGAAGAGCGTTCCGTAGGCGTCGAAAACGAGCGCGCGAACCGGCGAAGCCATGGCCGGAGTTCGCTAGCGGTCTTCGCCGAAGAGCTTGATGTCTTCGGGGCCTTCGGCGAGGGGACCACGTTCGCGGCCCTGAACAACCTGCCGCACCTGTTCCACGATGTCCGGATTGGCCAGCGTGGTGATATCGCCGGTGTCCATGCGGTTGGAAATAGCGGCCAGCACGCGGCGCATGATTTTGCCGGAGCGGGTCTTTGGCATGTCGGGAACGATGTGGATGCGCTTGGGGCGCGCGATTTTGCCGATCATGGTCTCGATGGTGGCGATGAGTTTCTCCGTCACCTCGCGGTTGGAGCGGATCCCGGGTTTCAGCGAAACATAAATTTCGGGGACGCGGCCCTTGATTTCATCCACCACGGGAACGACCGCGGCTTCGGCAATTTCGGCCACGGTAAGGCACGCTGATTCCAGTTCCTTGGTGCCCAGTCGGTGGCCGGCAACGTTGATGACGTCATCAACGCGGCCGAGGATGCGGTAGTAACCGTCGGGAGCGAGCACAGCACCGTCGGCGGCATAGTAAGGCCAGTCGTGCCAATCCTTGCTCTGAGGATTGCTGTTGTATTTCTTGTAGTAGTTGTTTACGAAACGTTCCGGGTCGCCCCAAATGGTCTGCATGATGCCGGGCCACGGATTGCGAATGCAGATATTTCCGGCGGCGTGGGCGGCGGCCAAAACTTCCTTGCCGTTTTCGTCCCAGATCACCGGATAGATGCCCAGGCATGCAGGTCCGGCGCTGCCGGGTTTCATGGCGTCGAGAGCAGGCTTGGTAGTGCAGAGGAAGCCGCCAGTTTCGGTTTGCCACCAGGTGTCGACAATGACTGCTTCGCCTTTGCCAACGACTTCGTAATACCAGCGCCAGACTTCGGGCTCAATTGGTTCGCCGACCGTGGTCATGTGCTTGAAGCGGTAGTTATGTTTCTTGGGCTCGTCGCCGCCGGCTTTGCGCAGCATGCGGATGGCGGTCGGCGAAGTGTGGAAGATGTTGACGTCCAGGCGTTCGGCGATGCGCCACGGGCGGCCGGCGTCGGGAAATTGCGGCACGCCTTCATAGAGTACGCTGGTGGCGGCGAGCGTGAGCGGCCCATAGACAATGTAGGAGTGGCCGGTGATCCAGCCGATGTCGGCCATGCACCAATAGACGTCTTCGGGATGGATGTCCTGGTAATACTTGGAGGTTCCGGCGACATAAGCGAGGTAACCGCCGGTGCGGTGCTGGCAGCCCTTGGGTTTGCCGGTGGTGCCGCTGGTGTACATCAGGAAGAGCGGATCTTCGGCGTCCATCGAAACCGGCTCGACGACGGCATTGCGGTAATTCTTCAGCACATCGTTGACGAAGAAATCGCGCTGTAGAATCATCGGGGCTTCGGACGAATATTTGTGCGGATAGCGGCGCCAGACCAGGACCTTGTCGATGGGCTGGCCCTCTTTTACGGCGGTTTTCACGGCGATATCGGCGCTGGCCTTGTGATCCACCCAGCGGCCGTTGCGGTGATAGCCGTCGGCGTAAATCAGTACGCGGCTGCCGGAATCGGCGGCGCGCAGGCCGCAGGCTTCGCCAGAGAAGCCGCCGAAGACGACGGAGTGAATCACACCGAGGCGGGCGCAGGCCAGCATGGTGATGGGCAGCTCCGGAATCATCGGCATGTGGATGGTGACGCGATCGCCCTTTTGCAGGCCGGCAAAATCGCGCAGCAGCGCCGCCATTTCGTTCACGCGGCGATAAAGTTCCTGAAAGGTGATGACGGTGTGGTGTTCGTCTTCGGGTTCCGGCACGAAGATGAACGCGGCCTTGTTTTTGTACTTGGCCAGGTGACGGTCGACGCAGTTATAACTGGCGTTGAGCTTGCCGCCAACGAACCATTTCCAGAACGGAGGGTTGTTGGTATCCAGAGTGGTGTGCCAATACTGATCCCAGTGCAGAAGCTCGGCGTATTCGCGGTAGCATTCGGGAAAATTTTTCTCGCTGAAGCGCTCGACCATGTGCGGGTCGTTCAGGTTGGCCTGCGCGATGAAGCGGGCCGGCGGGCGAATGCTGTCTTCATCTTTCCAGTGGACGGCGATCTGGGCTTCATTGGATGACAGCTTCTTCACTTGCGGCTTTTTTGTAGCGGACTTTTTTGCAGGGGCTTTTGTCGGCACGGCAGCAACTCCCTCGGAAAGTAAAGACTGCACACCACGAACGAACGGACTACGCGCGCGGAGCGGCAGGTTGTGGAGGAACGGCAGGGCCACGTTACCCGGTGGCACGCAAGCCGCCCGAGAGAAAGATGATGCTACGTCGACGGTTCACTCGTCAATGCAGCCGCTGTATCCAGCGCGGCCGGCGAACCTAAGTCTTCTTGGTGGCCGCGTCGTACTCCGCCCAGATCAACGTGCCGTGTGTCTCTTTCAGGAAAATCGAGCCCAATACGAGTGTGATTGCCGCAACCCCCATCGGATAGTACAAGCCGGCGTAAATATTGCCGGTTCGCGCGCACAACGATAATCCAATGAGCGGTAATAGCCCGCCGAAGACTCCGTTGCCTATGTGATAGGGCAGCGATAAGGCCGTGTATCTAATCTTTGCGGGGAAGGCTTCGACGAGGTAAGCGGCGATGGGGCCGTAGATCATGCAGACAAAGATGACCTGGATGAAAACAAGGAGGACTAACTTGGGAACATCGGGGCTTGCCGCTTCTTTGGCCGCGACCTGCTGACCTGTTGCGGGATCACTGGTGAGGGCCGTGAGGCTGATCGCTCCGGTTACTTTATTCTTAGCGGACTTCAAACCGTTGATGTTGCTGCCGGCCGCGACCTGCATGGACTTGTAGATAGGAATGTAGGTGACGATGGCAAGCAGGCACGCGGCCATCATCAGCCACTTACGCCCAATGCGATCGGAGAGCGCCCCGAATACGGTGAAGAAGGGCATGGCGCAAAGCAGCGCGATGGCGACGATGATATTCGAAGTTTTCGGGTTCACCTTGAGGACGGTTTGCAAATAAAACAGAGCGTAAAACTGACCGGTGTACCAAACGACGCCCTGGCCGGCAGTCGCGCCGAAAAGGGAAATCAGAACGCGCTTGAGGTTCGCCCACACGGTGAAAGCTTCGGTGAGGGGCTTGGCGGAAGTCATGCCGGAGGTTTTGAGCTGCGAGAAGATCGGGGATTCCTTCATCTTCAGGCGGATGTAGAGAGAGATGGTGACCAGGACGATGGAGAGAAGAAAGGGAATACGCCAGCCCCATTCCGCGAACTGTTCCTTGGTCATGGCATTTTGCGTGCCGAGCACGACGAGGAGGGAAACGAAGAGGCCCAGTGTCGCGGTGATCTGGATGAAGCTGGTGTAGAAGCCGCGCTTGCCGTCCGGGGCGTGTTCGGCAACGTAGACAGCCGCTCCGCCATATTCGCCCCCGAGAGCGAGACCCTGCAGGACGCGAATCGCCAGCAACGTGATGGGAGAAAACCAGCCAGCGGTCTGGTAAGTGGGAAGCAGGCCGATGAGGGCGGTGGCGCCGCCCATGATGCTCAGCGTGACGATGAAGGCGTATTTGCGGCCAACCATATCGCCGATGCGCCCGAAGAACAATGCGCCAAAAGGACGCACGAGAAAACCAACGGCGAACGTTGCTAGGTATGCAACGTAAGCAAACGTTTCGTTGCCGGGCGGGTAGAATTTCGGAGACAGTATGGCGGCGAGGCTGCCGAAAATATAGAAGTCGTACCACTCAATCATCGTGCCTACGGAAGAAGCCATGATGACGCGCCAAATGCCGTATTCCGCCGGTGCCCCTTCGAGAGCTATGGTGCCGCTGGCCATATTCTTCCCCCCTGAATTCCGCCGTTAAGTTAACATTCCCGGCCGTAGTGAATGCTGGCAGGCACAATTCGCCGAGAAAAACTTTCTCAGAGGAATGCGCCACGGGCCGCGATTTTCGAAAATTTGGGAGAAAACCGGGCCGGCTCCCAGCAAACAGGTCAGGAATCCCCCCGTTCATATATGGAGCGCCGAGCAAAGTCAAGAGAGGGTTTCTGGGTGGAGTCAGTTCCAGTGGGTGTTATGCAATTGCCGAGTCCGTCGAATGCTACCAGTGCAATCGGAGGCAGCTGTCACGAGGGATGCTGCGTGCGCACCTGCGACAAATATTGCGGCGGCCGGAATTCAATGGTGATGTCCTGTTGAACCGCGATGGGCCTGTTGTTCAAAAGGGTAGGCCTGTAACGCCACAGGTGAACGGCGTTCCTGGCAGCGGGAAACAGGGCGGCCGACCCGCTCAGCAGCTTGATGTCCAGCACCTGGCCAAGTTGTCCGACGGTGGCGCGGACCCGAACGGTTTCCGCCGATCCATAACGCTCCCCCTGGCGTACGTAGTGAGGCCAGACGAAGTAGGCCAATTCACCGGCCCGCAATCGGGACGAGCGATGGGCCGCAGAAGTTGCGGTCTCCGGCGGCACGAGAACGGAAAGTTCTGACGCCATGGCGAATGAGGATGAAGCGGCAATTGGTTTTTCCGGGAAATTCACCCGGAACGGTTTGCTGCCGTGGGCCGGGGTAGTCACCAGTATTCCCGAAGCCGTGGCCCGGTGCGGTGTTGAGCCTATCGAGGGCGCGAAGTTGGGTGACGCGTGGTTTTTCCACCCGCGGTTTGCGGGTTCCGGATCTTTGAAGGAGTGAGCCGGTACGGGCGTTGCGGGGGGCGGCGCGACTCGCGCGATTTGGGCGGCTGATCCATTGCGCCCGGGAATGGCGTCGGTGTGAGCGGGAAGCCTTGGTTCTGCTGCGCGAGGTGAATTCGAAATTGTAGGAGGTGCCTCGATTGAAGATTCGGAGCCCCCAGCGCCTTCCCTCGGATTTACTTCTGGACTCGTGGCGGAACCAGGCGGAATGATTCTTGAAGAGTGATCGGAATCAACTACGGGAATTGGCTCCGGAGCAAAGGCTTTCGAAGTTTTCTCAACTGGTTGTTCGGGCAGTGCGGGTTGCGCGACATGAGCGCCAAAGATTGATTGCTGAGCGTTCTGGAGCCACTGGCCCAGCGGGCCGCGTCCCACAGTAAGCCCGATGGGAAGACTGATCACCGCAAACAAGAACACCACTGCGAAGGCAGCGACATGAAATCCGGAAATTTCCAACGCACGTTGGCGGACCGGCGAGTTCTGGGCGCGATTCGCCGGCGCGTCGAGTTTGCGCGGCCAAACTTGCGGTCGGGCAGAGGCGACGAAAGCCTGAGGATTTACTTTTTCAGAGGGTTCCACAAAAAACGAACGCGGGTCGGCATCGAGATGTCCAAGCGGCAGGCTGATTGTTTCTTCGGGCCCGGTTTGCGTTGCCAGTTCGGCCGAGGTTGGTTCTTCTTGCGCAAGGAAGGCGCTCTCGGTCTCTTCTTCCGGCGAGTCATCCATGACTACGGGGATCGGACTTGCAACCGGTGCATCGACCGCGGCCTCGTGTACGGTCGCTTCCACATTTTCTACCGCGTCCGCTCCTTGCGGTGTGCTCATCCGCTTTGCGATTTCCAGGAGCGTGGCGAGCCTCCCGCCCGCCTTTGAAAGCGCATCAAACACGTACGCAATATTTTTCGGGCTGAACTGCAGCTGCCGGGCAGTCAGAGTCAGCCGCAGGATCTCCTCAACTTCCTGTTGCTGGCTTTCGGAAAGATGCCGCTGGAGGTCGGAATAGAGCGCCCCGTTTTCGAAATTCCCCTTCCATTCAAGAAGCGCCTGCAGGCGGCGGCCGGCTTCTCTAGCAAATTCCCCTCCTTGCTGTGCCGTTGTGGGACATTGAGCGAATGCCTCCACTTGGGCCTGTGGCAAGGCCTTCGCCAACTCCGCCAGCCCGCCCCGCAGTTCCTGCACTTTATTGGACGGTAAGAAGGTCTTGCGACACAACCATTCACCGCGGGCCTTGTCGAACTCGATCGAGGCGCGATACTCCGGCGATTCATACTTGAACACCGGCAACGGCCTGAGCGGCGGCCAAGCGCCCGACAAGAGCAATTTCATCTCGGTTTGTTGGGCTGAAGGTATAAGACCAGCAGGGTTGGGCCTGGCTCGTTCGTGTTCGTTCAATTTCATGATCTGGCCAACTCAGCGTGACAATCCACGCGGTTTTGCCACCCTCAACCCCGCACGGTGGGATTAGTTGCAAACCCCCGTTCGAAAAGAGGCGGTTCGGGCGATTTTCTGAGCCAGGTAGAGGAGCAACTTGCGACCCCGTTTTGGAATTCTGGCGAACAAAAAGCGCAAAGCGATTAGCAAGCGTTGGTCTGGCAAGTCCCAGTACGCGAACTTTCCGGCCGTCTTCGCACTAGTAGCCACATCTCCGGTAACCGCGTTTACCAGGACCTTGGCGCACAATGCGGTTTCTCGAATTCAAGAGGCGCAGGAATCCGCAGTCGAACAATCTACGCTCAAACGAAAGACTGCCTGCCCGTCCTGGCTTGCCTTGGGCCAACGAGTCCAATGAAATCAATCGAGATATCCCCACCCTCCAGACTCCATGTGATAGAAACGTCGCCCGAAGGGCGGCACCGCGGCATACCACAGCATCGGCTCATGATCCGGCTCCAACGCCCTCGAATAGATGAAATGTTCTCCCCATTTTGCGGCAGGAACGGAAGGCAAGAATTCTGGCACCAATTCTTTAAGGGCCGCTGGATACTGATGGTATTTCGCGCGATAAGCGAGACACGCATTGCCAATGGCGATCGCACGGCGGTCGGCCATCCGATTCTGTAACGTGTTGGAGCCAAGCACAGCGACACCGGTGAGCACATAAATGGCGATCTTCACCAAACGTTGCTCGTACTTGCGCCTATCTCGCCGCCGTAGCAAAACTGCGAAGGGGGAAAATACAAATAGCGCCAGGAGGATTAATATCACCGCGACGAATCCCTGATTTAAGATCACCGCGTCCAGCACAAAAATGCACGCGGCTACGAAGAGGGTTTTTATATAAGGTTTTATTCGACTCATTTGCAGCCTACGAAGTAATTTCTAGAAGATAGCCGCTGCTTAATCTTGCCGTCGATTCCTCGCGAACGAGACTTAACCCTTGGACAGTCGGCTAACCGTACAAATGGAGGCTGGTACCCACTTCTCCGGTAACCGCGTTTACCGGGACTTGACCGCTAAATTTGTGACTTTCAGGAATGTTTCCGGGTTGCCAACGATACGGCCGGAATCGTGCTGGCAGTTAGCAACAGGATCAGATCGAATGGCTGCCAGGCTTCATCCACGGGATCAGCGTTCCTGCGGCGTCGGCTGCAACGCCTGGTTAGGCCGTGCCGTTCCCGCTCGTAGCCCTCGCGGCTCGACCACCTCGCTGCTTCAGCAAGCACCCAATCGCGAGCACGAAGAACGACGCGCACCAGAGATAGTATCCGGCACGAAGGTCGGCGTAAGACTCTGACCTCATAAGCATGAGTATGAACCAGTGTGCGTCAAGAATCGCCGCCAAGATTAACAGCCACGGCAGTACACTTTTAATGTTGTCGAATCTCCTCCAATAGAGGATCGCTGGGGAGAGGATCATGAGGAAATTGGTTAGACTGCTGGAGACAATGAGGATCCGCCTGACGAGCCCCGTTGATTCCTCAACACCTTCCAGGGTGAGGCAAGTAACAAAGGCCTCCCATCCTGGCAACCCCCCGACGCTGAGGGTGGTGCCGTCCTTGATGACTTGGAAGAACCACGAAGCCGTGTAGAGCAACCAGGCGATCCCAATCACTATAGTTCTTCTTTCCGTCGGAACCTCCTTGCTGGCGTGCTGGCGTAGCTCTTCTTGAGGTCGACCCGCCTAAAGCGCCATGGCGGGCGGCCTAAGACGAGGCACCCCCCAGAATTGCAGTGTCAAGTTCTCATTGTAAGGCCACTTATGGATCTATCACGCGTGTTGCCTCCATCGTCTTTAGCCATCCGGTTGCCTCGCCTGCTCCTCCATGTCTCGCCGGATAGGGGGTATCCGCAGCCGGTCGAGGTGGCGCACTAGTGACGGGCTAACCGGAAGTTATTCCGAGTCAGAAGCCCCGTTGGGTATTCTGACTTGCTATGTCCTGATTTGTCGGCAAACCAGACAAGTCCGTCCCAGTACCCACATGGACGGTTACCGCGTTAATCAGGAGTTGACCGGGAGTTGACCACTTATTCTCACCTGTACAACCTTAGGCCACCCAGGAAGGTTTATCTCGGCCTTGCGGGTGTGCCGCCCGCCTACCTAGAACTGGCTTTCAAGACCGCTAAATGTTGTTTGCGGGTAATCAGAAAGGAATAGTTACCCTGCCAATCTGTGCAGCCAAAGGCCCCCTCAACATCGGGAGTTTCATACATCGTTGAAGCTGGTTCGAAAGAAGACAACGAGTATTGGACATATTGCTTCGTTTTTCCGTCCTTCAGCAAATCGTGGACGAAGCCGACGAGTGCGCGCTCGCCTGATATTTGTAATGAATAAGGTGTCCAATCAGTTCCCGGACTCCATAGATCATGGCGTTCTGGTTTCCCTCCCCCTTCTGCTAGCACATATAGTGCAACCGGGTTTCCGGGACGAATGAGATAGACATTCGAGCCGGAGCCAACCGTCTGACTTCCAGAGATTTGATCTCGCTCCGCTTCATTTGGGGCCGACCCCTTGACGGAAACGTCTCCGAATAGGTGCAAGTAGTTCATGAGCCGCCCATCGCGTCCATATTGGGCTGTGGCAATTTCGGTTGTCGAGTTGTTGGTAGTCGAATCTACTCGGGTTAGGAAACCGGAAGCTATGAACCCCCCAGAATCAAACACCGCTAATTGTTGTGGCCAGAAACCTTTCTCCATGACAACCGCACCGTCATAGGAGCCGTCACTCAGCGAAAATTTCAGAACGAAACTGTTTACGTTTGCGTCCTGAGCTAGCACATAGAGTGTTGACCCTTGTATTTGGAAATCAGAGGCCTTGAGTTTGTCCGGTTTCGGCACAGCACTGTCTTTGATTTTCTGGAAGTCAAAGGTGTTTGCGACCGACGATTTGTCCGGTTCCAACTCTAGAATCGAGGCCCCCATAGGGTCGCCGACCTTATACATTCGAAAAAACATCTGCCCCGAAGACCCACACCGAACGGGGTATGCAATTAAATTGTTCGCTACTGAGGGGACATCCGTGATGGATGCGAGATGCAACATCGAAGCAGGGGGTGAATCCTCCAGCACGAGGGAAATTATCAGCGTAGTTATATAGATTTCGAATCTCATGCTTTAACCTCAGCGGCGGGACTTCGTGTTATCGCCGGGACTTGGAGCACTATTCGCTTTTGTAGGTTCTTTCGCTTGTGCATTAGTACCTATCGAGCCGAAACAGACTTTGGAGATACGCCCTGATATCGGGTCAGCAATCAAACCCCCGCCCGAACACTCCGACGAGCCACACGGAGCTGCATTTTGCGCATTCTGATATGGTATACCGCAGCAAGGAGTGAAATACCCATTGGTTGTACAGCACTGTGCGCTTCCCGTTCCCGAACAGACCTTCAAAATTATCATTTCCGAGCAATGCGTTTCGTAGTTTGAGCATTGAAATTGCATCGAGGTTGCGTACTGACAATGGTCATCTTGTGCTATGGAGTTTGTCGGACAGCTTATTGCAACGAGTAGTAGTCCAAGCTACCAAGATACGTTTCGCACTACATTTAATTTATAGGCTAACTTATTACTGAACATGGAACCTCCTTGAAGGTAAGGAGCAAAGATGCCAGGCGTTGAATTAGACGGGAAGAGTAACGAGGCAGAATAAAGCGCGGGTAGTGATGCATGTAAGTCATTTTCAAGATACCCGAGTAGCTATTAGGCTATAATCCAAGTATTGTGAACTGTCAAGATATATATTTCCTTGGACTCTCGTTTCTCCGGCAGAGCACCACTCATGATAAAACCTTCGCATTTCTCCCTCGTGATATTTGCCCGGCTCTAGTCTGATGCGCGAGATTACCATCCAGCGAGTCAGCCTCGATTCCAATCGCAAATTGCGTGTCCGGCCCAGACCTACCCGTCCATGTGGTTACAGCTACATATGGCGAGACGCAACCAGCGTGCGTTGGGATGAGGCGCGGGGCGAACTCTACGTACATGACGTTCCAGAATTCACGCCAGTGGATGAATTCGCACGCGAGTACGGCGACCAACTGATCCTTTCGGCGTCGACGGAGTATGTAGACATCCCGAGCGACCTAGTTGTCACCTTGCATGGAGTTTCCTCAACTCTTGGTTAGTTTGAATGTATAGGTTAAGGGAGGAGCGCTTGGTGTAGAAAAGCTGAACTCAGCTGCACGCTGATTCAGAACACCAAGGAGGCTCCCCCATGGAACCTATGTATTACATCGGACTGGATGTTCACAAGCGGAAGATCAGTTACTGCGTGAAGGACAGCAGTGGCCAGGTCTGCGCCGAAGGATCACTCCCCGCGACACGTTTTGACCTGGACCGATGGATGAAAACGCTGCCACAGCCGTGGAGTGCGGCGATGGAAGCGACGATGTTCACCGGGTGGATCTACGATCACCTC